>Ga0209611_10000052_pt1 | contig 115209 bp, 69 predicted proteins | sample S1TSphgellanicum_3_FD_187693 | JGI IMG/M metagenome (GOLD analysis project Ga0209611, IMG submission 187693) | Host-associated microbial communities from peat moss isolated from Minnesota, USA - S1T2_Fc - Sphagnum magellanicum MG (SPAdes) (version 2) | ecosystem: Host-associated > Plants >... | reverse complement strand
AAAAAGTAGTTTTTTTAAAATTAAATTGAAAAAAAAAAAAAAAACGTAGTGTATGTAAAAGATGGTCGTGTAATAACCGTTGTGAACATTTAGAAATCCAGTTTGACTATGGAAGAAACTCTCCTTGACAAAGGAATTTTAGAAAAACTAACAAAATAAGGGAAGAGCTTGGCCTTTTATATAACCGTTAACAAGTTGAAACCTTAAACAAGCCATAGCCCTAAAACACTTAATAACATACAATAACCTAGAAACGTACATTAACCTTAAAACTGTACATTAACTCTAAAAGGCATGATTGGCATGCCCATAATCGACCATCATGTATGAGGCCATGCATATGGGCATGATAAGTGGCTGCTAGTGATTAGTAATTGTAGGTAATAACCAACTACTAGATAATAGTTATTAATGACCTAATCAATATAATTAGTAGCTACCTACAATTAGTTTGTAGGTTCAGTAGCTTTAGGACTAGTAATTACTACCTAATTAATACTTGTCACTAGCTAACTAATAGTTACTCTAGGTTTAGTAGCAGTAGTTAATTATTGGAGTTACTTTAGGTACAGTGGCTACTTAATAGCTCCCAACTAGTTTAGCTACTTAGTTAGTTTAAGACATTAAGTATTGAATTACTTCAATAATTGAATGAAAACATGTTACCCATCGACCCAACTGTCAATAATTGGGCCTTTAACATTTTTCATGTGCATGAAAGTTAATGAATAAAGTGTACACACATTTGTTCATAAATATTCACTTACAAAGCGCATTAACATATGCAATGTCGATATTAATACACCCCAAGTAATTTAGCTAGCATGATTACCTTGTAACAAGAATACTAGTATTATTGAATTAAGCATGATTAAGGCTAGAAAATACTACCTCCCCCCTTGGCATTATTGGGCTCCCCATTGATCCACCCATATGTTAAGTTGCTTAAACATCCCTATTGTGAAAAAAAAAAATTCCCAAACACATTGCTTGCAAAAACAAATGATTGTTAAATCCAATTGCATGCATGCATTTTTTTATCCAACATACATGGATGAAACAAGAATACATCATTAATGAGCTTTACATGTTTACTAGCAAACACACTATGCTATATGAAAACCCAAACAATTTGGTCTTATAAGACATTTGTGTAAGGAATATTTGTAAAACAGAATGGACATATAGAATAAATAAGCTACATATTAATACAAATGTAGCTATGTGAATAAAGCATTGCAAATTTGATAGAATGACAAATGGGACCTTGAACCCACTAAGAAAAGAAAACATCAATTGATGCCAATCCATAAATTCCAACCAAGCTGGTAGTTTGTGTTGGTTTTTAAAATGGGGATGAACTACTAATTTATAGTTCAACAATTAACTCATAGATCTACTTGGCCTCTTGATTTTTTTGGGTCACAAATTGGTACAATTGAAAAAGAATTAACCTATGAATATCTAGGTTTTCTAAATTATTGGCTTTTAGGAATCTCCAAATGGCTTGTCCTAACAAATGCCCTTAAATGAACACTAAACAAATAATGTTCAGTATAGCCAATCACAAATTCCATGGACTATACTCCTAAGGAAAACACACATTACCTAATTCTCTGAAAGCTAAAGTATTATTTTCCAAGGCAAGCTTGTAGATGTAAACAATGCCATTAGCTACAAGATGTAATAGGGTGGTGAATTTTTTTTACATGCGTGTTGCATGCCCAAACACTACAACAAATTGGGTTAGGAAACCCATGACATAAAACATTTTGTAACCTTAATAGAGCCTACAAAACAAATGTAAAAATGAAAAGGAACAAAATGCTCACCTATTTAACCCTAACTCCCATATTTTGAAGCTAATGCCCGACATATCTTGAATCCTTATGCTCATGGAAATTTCCTACCAAATATTAATCAAATAAAAAAAGGCTTAGATATTTCATGAAAAATTTGGGATTTCAACATTGAAATTGTAAAATTTAGAGACAACTGCATTACTACCTTACTATTGATTGTAGGACCAATGACATTGATTTGTTGGTGCCCCCATCCCACCAATAGACTTGATCACTCTTCTAGCTTAACTTTTAATCTACACAAAGGATCCCTTTTATAATACAATGTCAAAATAATTTAAAGTCCATAAAACAAGGCTAACATACCTACATTTGTTCACAATAGCATACCTATTATTCTCTAGTATTTTTTGAACAACTATGCAAATATTTAAATTTAAATCATGGAAGTCCAAAGTACTAAAACATCGGAGTAATGTTGTACAGTAAAATTATTCAAGTCAAAAAGGGATCCAACTTCTTAGTAATCCAAAAAATTAGGATGTTTCACAAAAGTCAAATTTGGCCATAGTTCAATATATCTTCTATTGTAGCTATTAAGTTGTCCTTGACTTTTAAAAGCATTCTAAACCATGGGTTCCCTTTCCTAGTGGCATTTGGTAGGATTGGAAAATTTGATTTTAGGACCAAGTGTGAGTATGCAAATGCTAGAAAGGCATCATTTAACAATCTATATGATGTATGTTGACCTCTTTGACCGGGCACATGGTGATACCAAAAGCTTTGCAAGATCATGTCACCCTCATACCATTGGTTTCCCCAATCGTTTTCAAATGTGGCCTCACATCAATGTAATGGCTTATCACATAGTATGACATAAAATGCTCACCATTCTCCAATTCATCTGATATTATAACAAAGTTGTCCCCAACCTCAACCTTTGCTACTTCACTCTCAATATCCTCATCCATGTTAAATCCTTCTAATTCAAGATTAGATTATTCCATGTCCTACATAATGTTTTGAACCTGCATGACAACCAAAATCAAAATTCAAAAAAGGTGGATATTAAAAAATAACAATAATTTATAAGTATTATTCATAAGGTAAAGGCTTTATTAGATAGAAAGAGGTGTGTATTTACTTGTGTGATATTTATGGGCTCCAATGTATGAAGCTTCCATGGCTACACTTCTTATTTATTCTCACAAAAATTAGGGTTGTCATTCATACATTCAAGGCAAAAGCATGCGAGTTCTTTCAAATTCAATAAGTGACATCTCTATGGGAAACTGAAGCAAAAAAATGTAAAGATCGTGTCCCTACAATGTTCTTATAATCCCACATTACACTCCTATCTACATTTTCCAGTTTCACCAAATGAAAGAACCAAAATACTTGTCTTTTGGCATTAGAGTAGGCAACATGTCCTTCCATTTGCTTATTTTCATAGAATGAAACCACATCACTTGCGTTTTGAAGTCTTTTGCAATCCATGTTCATTTGTTCTATTTTGATTTATTATTTAAGGACTACACATACACCATCATGCATTCCTTTCCCATGGCCAAAACCAAAATAGGACCATATCATCCTACACCCATGCAGTAAGTCTGTGACATCCTTGGTTTTTGATTGATACCTAAGTCAAAGACTTTCAAAAGTACTAATCAACCACATTATTTACCTTGTCATTAATCCCAAACTAACTAGTGATATTTGTCCTAAAAGTCCACAATTAACATTATGTAAAAGAAGTTGGAGCTTCACCACAATTCAAAATTGTAGAGCCCATCAAAACGTTGTTTGGAATATGGAAAAGAGGATACAAATCACACCTTTTCAAATTTGGCATTAAAACTATTAAAATTTAACATTTCAAAAACCCAAACTGACCACTAACTATCAAAGAAATGTTAAAGGAATCCAAATTTACCAATAAATATATTAAAAAAATGTTTCTTAAAAATTCAAAGTTGTCATTGAGTTTTTAAAAAACATCTTTGGAATTTTAGAAAAATGGATGGCTCAACTAGGATTCCATTACCTGGCAACATGGTACCAAGTCCATTTGGACTTGAATTGTGTAGCATAACCATTAGACCACATAATGTGTTCATTTGGGTAGAGCCCACATTTTGTAAGATGGGTCTAGTGCAATTTAAAGTAGTGTTGCACAAATAAAGTGTCATATTTAGTGTCGTCAGATATATAGTAGTGGTATTCTCTTAAAAGTTTGTTTTTAATGGAACTTGGGTCAACAATATATGCAAGATTCCAACTATAACAAATGTGAACTAGTATTGTCAATTGAAAAAAATGCCAATGCATCTCTTGAATTTCATTAAACTCCTGAAAAGTGTAATTTTCAACAAAATCTACAACAAACAAGTCTAATGTCTCTAGAAAGCTTTGGAGAAAAAAATTATATTGTTCCTACTAGAATTGAGCCACATAATTATGGAAAATAATTTATGCAACTTAGGCTTTAAATATTTTAGGAATGTGTGTGCTGAAATTTCTTTGTACAACTACAACACCTTGTTGTCGACCCCAACATGCATCTTCCCATGGATCACTAGCTCATAACATTTCCATTGCATAAGTTTGGAACACATTAATGATTCTTCTTTTGGACATGTGATCAACATGTCAACCTTGCATTCGATGCAATGCCCTACAAGGCACTTGGAATTGTGCCATTGTGAATCCTCTATCATAGGATAAAGAATTGACAAGAGTTTGTAGAATAATGACCAGGAGCAATACTACTAAGGCACACATCATAGCAACACTTGTAATGCCTTTTGTCATGTATGCCTTTTGTCACAGTTCGCATGTTATTGAAACCTTGCCTTAACTTTGCCATCTCCACATGGTATTTGCATGCGCAAGTATTCCCTTCTTTTAATCTTCGCATGTAGTAAGGCTTAAACTTTTCAAAAGCTCACAACCCGACTTGGCATGTTGGATGCTCTTTCATAAAACGAGTGTAAAAATTTAGTTACTCAAGGCCCCAACAAGTACCAAGGACGAAGGCCCCCACAAAGATGTTAGTAAATCACAAACTAAACAAGTGGACATTAAGGTTTTATACTTACCTTCAGTACTAAAGTACTTTTGCAACAAGTAACATAAAAGTTCTACATGTAAATTAATGACCCAACAAGTACCCTGGAGCAAATATCCATGGGAGATAAGTGAATTTTAAACTAGCTAAGTAGACATTAAGGTCCTACAATAAACTAAAGTACTATAGAAAGTAATAGTAAAGTTCCATGTAAAAGAAGGCCTCAACAAATACCTTGGACCAAGTTTACATGGGATGTAAATAGATTGCAAAGTGGACAAGTAGACATGAATGTCATACACTTACCTCATCCATTAAAATACTTGTCCACAAATAACATCAAAGTTTTGCAAGCAAATAGAGGTCCTAACAAGTACCAAGGACCAAGGTCTCCACGGGATGTAAGTAAACTTCAAACTAAACAAATACACATGAAGCTTCGACACCTAAGTGAAGTATTAGAGTAAGTAAACAAAGGTCCCAACAAGTATCAAGGTAGGTTTACATGGATGTAAATACATTATGAATTACACAAATAGACATGGAGGTCCTTCACTTACCTCAAGTACTAAAGTACTTGTAGGGCAAGTAACAATTTATGGTTTACAAGTAAACGAAGGCCTTAACAAGTACCTAAGTCCTAGGTTTCCAGTAATTACATGTAGACTACACAACCAAACAACTATAGATGAAGCTTTTACAATTATGTCAACTACTAAGCTAATAATTTAGTACGTAAGTTCACATGATAGCAAGTCAAATAAGTCCCTAACAAGTGAAGATTAGGATTTTAGGCATATGTATGTAGATTACAGATCGTGACAATTACATAAATGAGTATACATTCACATTTTAGCAACTAATGCACCTATTCAAACCACATAGTTGCAAGAATTAAATTTCACACTTGGAGAAGTACAATCCAAAGTTCAAATTCCTAAAACTTCAATAAGGGAACCTAACTAATATTGCATACAAAATGACTTAAATTGTTGGACAAATACCTATGATTCTTAAAGGTAATGGATGGGGTGTTGTTCAAAAATCTTCACAAAAATTCATCTCCTCTTAACATCTTTTGTATTTGGTGAAATTGTAGAAGCAATATCCCACCATTTCTTGACAAGGTTAGAGTCTTGTTCATTAAGAACATCGCATGGCCTCTTTTGAGGAATCCTCCCAAATGTTCTCCCCAACCTACCCACATAAATCCTTCTCACTATGGCTTTCCTTAAAGAATACCTACTGGCACCTGTAGTCCTCGAGATGAAACTTTATGAAGCACCACTCTTGTAGGACACAACAACAAACAAAAGTGCATTTCGATAAATCAAATTAGCATTAGACCTATTGGCAGCCATATGGCCATAGGTTGATTTGACATTCTCAAGGACCTTAAGTGATCTCTGGGTGTCTCTCATTTCTTGCACAAAATTGGGAAAGACATCTTGAAGTTTATCATGTTCCCAGAATTTACACAATGCGTATTTCATTTCTTTTTCAAGTTCATGCACATCACTTATAAGTTCATCCACCATCCTTTGAGCCTCTACTATACATTTTCTCCACCTGTGAGGCTTGTTTATAGATGAACCAAAGAATGAATCATCGTATGGGTCTTCTAGTGATGTTTCCTTGGACCAATAAAATTTTCTTTTTAGCTTGTTGTTGCAACTTACACAATTAAGCAAAAATGACATTCAACAACACTAATTATCAAAGACTTAAAACCTTCTTAAAATTTGCAAACCATCACAAACCCTGGTTAACATCTTATCCATAAAATAATAAAATAAATCACCTTCATGTGGAATATGCTACAACAAGGGTGTAACATTTTACCTTGCCTTCTTCTTTTTGCGTCCATCCTGAAGGGCTGATGTTAATGCTTCCTTGTCAGTTGCACTCTTGTGCTCGTTTTTCTTATTGCCCATCTACAAAAGCTTGAACCCACTTCAATTAACCCCAACACAAACATGTTCAACTATGTCTATACTTGAGTACAAATCATGGAATTTCAACATAATTTGTGAAATTTCAAGCAATAAACATTGATATTAATAATGCAAGTCAAGTAGCAATAGAAAGTAATGATGTACAAAATACTTGACAATGAAAAAAAACTTCAATGGATTATAAGCTTCTTGTCACATACATATCATTCCTAGCTAAAAGCCCACCAAACATGGCAGTGCAAAATTTTCATCAAGCCTAGCTCCATTTTGTGAAGGCCTTACATGTCACAAACTTTCCCAACTATAGTGTTATGTTGTTGAAACTACTTGAACCTTGCATAATGTGTCTATTAATCATTTATGGAATACTTGATGCATTTTAGGATGAAGTATCTTACAATCAAAACTTTGCCACTAAATTTGAATGTTTTTAACATTCGACAAAAGTTCAATGAACTTCAAAATTGGCAAGGAATTTCTAGGGCATGCAACTTTGGTTTCTATCGGATTTGCACAATTGTGGGGTCAACTATACACCTAAAAACTTTAGTGACTATGTGCCCCTAAGGAACCCAAAAACTTTTAGGAAGCAATTTTTTGGACATACTTGATGGTTGCAATTGAAAAACTCAAACCTTAGCATGCTTCCCTACAACTATCCCAATACACGTGTAATTTTTTCAATAGTAAAAAACACACTTTTACCTCTTGCAAACTTTCCCACCTATGGAAATAATGTTTTAAGATAACTTGGTTGGAAAAATATGACACCTAATGCACATTAGGGTTCAAAGCACCTTGTAATGAAGAAGTTTAGCATCAACTCCATGTGCCTCAAACACAACAAAAGTTCTATGTACTCCTTCAGCCAAATGTTGTAAAATCCTTCCTAGGGCATGCAAACCAATTTCGGCCTTCATAAACAAATGTCACCAATCAAGCACCCATTTGAACTTTGACAAATATGTGCCACCAAATATGTGTGATGCACCTTGAATACCATCTCCCACATGTCGATTACAAGCTTGACTACATCCAAGGAGGTAGGGTTTCCATATTAGTTTCAAACATGTTTTGGAACTTTCATGCATGTGTCAAAACTTTGCATGAGGTCAAACCCTTTGACAATTTTTTAAAAAATGACATGTGTTGGACCAATGGGGAATGCTTAACATAACACCTTCATTTAAAGCCACCCTAGGTTTTTCTGATTTAGATTAGCGGTCTAGATTGACTAATTGTTACTTGTATCCTTTGAAATTTACATGCCATTACTTGTTTACTTTATAATTTACACATATATTTCAATTTTCACCCCCAAAAAAAGACATGTTTTTGGGTGGAAAAAAAAATGTTGCCTTTCATTGTCTAATGAAATTCCCAAAAAGTATTCATTTGTCAAAATTGAACTTTTAAAAGTAGTTCAAAAGTATGTGTGAAAATAGGCAATTTTCAATGCTTTAAACACTTTATTCCAAGAGACAACATGCAATCAACAGTTTGATGGTATGGCAATGTTCATCATGTACATATGCATGGCTACATATGTTTTTTTTGGAGATCTAAGATTGTATGCCCTTACTTGCACCTACTTGGCTACATTTGGACAAACGTATATGAGTTTTAAAATAACATGAAAGTAGCATGAGTACTTGGTTTTATTGGCAATTTTTCTCATAAAAAAAAGTCCCTCAAGTTGACCAAACACCTATGTAATTGCATCTACTGTATTTGTCAATGAAGACATACTTTGATGGCCATATTTGAAGGTAGGTCAAATTGTAGGTTAAATAACTATTTTTCATTTCTACTTTATTGTGCTTGGACCCAAACATCCCATATATTCCCTTTTCCTTGACCAAATTGAGCAAGTTTTGTGACGTTAGAAGCGCCAAGTGGAAATCTATAATTATTTTTTTAACATTAAAAGGAAAAGAACAAGGGGTGAGGATTCAACCTCCTCTAAGTTCTTAAGTGTTCAACCATTAGCATGTTTACTTTAATCAAACTAATGAAATATAACGAAAAAAATGCAAATGAAAAAATAAAATAAAAAATGAAAACTTATTACAATTGTGTGCAACAACTTCACACTCCCTCATTTACAGCAAAGGGCAAGGGGATAATACCAAACAAACACAAAACATAAAGCCAAAAACAAGGGAAATAACCAAAGTAGTGCAAAACACAATAATAACTGACGCACTCCCAACTCCTTAAAGGACTCAAATGTGAGCCCAAGTAGAAAACAACGCAAGAGGGAGGAGTCGGAGCATGCTCCCTAGCTTACAACTCTTTGAGGGGTAGAGGGGCGTGTTGGAGCTCCGGGATGGGACTAGGAAGAGTTGACAAGCTTCACTCACTCACACAGGCCTGCACACAACCCACACAAAGTGGTTAGTGCATAGTTGGAGCACCCTTGGTGCTAGGATGAACCACGGGCAACATGGACACACAAGACTCACCACAGCCCGGACTTGGGGGAAGCCACCACCTTCCCCCTTATAGTATACTTTGTGGTTGGCCACGGAGGCTACATCCAAATGGCTTTTCTCTCCCGAGACTCCCAAGTGGGAGTCCCGAAATCGCCCCAAATGGGACTCCATCTCCCAAAGTGGGAGTTGCCTTGGGAGTGTGAGGGTTCATTCCCTCATACTCCCTCACACTTTCTAACACTCCCGGGAGTTTGTGATGTGACTCCCGGGCTTCTTCTTCTTGTTTTGACTCTCGGGCTTCCTCTTGGTTCACACCCTTGCAAGCCCTTTGCCTTGGTCACAAGGCCAAGGTTAGGGTTGCGACAATAACTAAAAGGATGAGTGCAAGGTATTTGAACAAAATAATGTGACGTGCGATAGGAGTAATGTGATGAGTGAGAACAAAAGAAAAAAAAAAGTAGGAGAAAGTAACACAAGTGAAAAGGCCTTCTCTCCAAGGGATTTTTATTTGTCCTTGAAGAAGGCTTGCAAAACCTAAATGTGCAATGGTTAAAAATAACACCACTAGGAAATTATTGGCTAAAAAAATTTCATGTTAAATCCAAGGGTTCAGGTTCCATATTAGTTTAATCATGATACCTTTACCTAGGAATTTATTGTCACCCCAATTGGTTCTTGATTTTCTCACTAGATGTAAATCTCATTTGGTTTTCAATTGTTGGTTTTCACAAAAAGAATAATTAGCATTTTGGGAATTAATTAAGATATCAAAATATGGAATATCCATTGGTGCGCACACTTTGATATCCAAATGATATTTGAATGATACCCAACATAGTTTAAGATACCCACCCAACACTAGTAAAAACTTGGGATTCACATGTGAAATGATTAGGTTGACCCTTTTTTATTTTAGTTTTCATTTCTCTTCATTTTTTTCATGTTTTTTTTTCCTTCTTGTTTTGTAATATGCACACAATTGATGAGCACATGCACAAGATATTGGTGTTCCTAGTTTTTATTATGGCCATGAGTCGAATCATTACACAAATGGTCTCATTGTAATAAATAACTATTACACAACATTGGAATATGATTAATGCATTGCTATTTTTCTTAGAGTTTGTTGACATGCTGTTGAAAGTTCAAAACATATGGAAATATGAAAGGGTGGTTGGATATATGAATAATAAAAATTTTGGGAACTTTTCCAAGAAGATGTTTTGACAACATACAACATTAAATTATTACACATTTTGTGTTTTGATTAGGGTTGTGGGTCTAATTCTTAAGTGAAAAAATATAAATATGAGAGAAAACATCCACATAGAAATTAAAGTAGTAATGGTTCTTACAAGGTTAGGTAATGAAAATTTATTACAATTGTGTAAAGAGGTTTATGGCATTGTAAAAAATTCATCATTATAGTGAAAGGATTTTTTACATCAATTAGAATGCACTTGAAACCATTGATAATATTTAAACTGACTAGAAACATGATCAAAAAAATTGTTGTTGTTTTTGAAAGCTTACATGGAATTCCTTACATTCTAGGTGCCATAAGTGGTTCATATTCCAATTATTGTACCTACAAATAGATCTAAAAACATATTATTGTTGCGATTTTTTTTACTCCACTTTAATTCAAGGAGTTATATATGCAAAATGTAGTTATGAGATTATGACTATGGTCGGTAAATAATATTCATGATTTGGCTCTATTTCAAAAAGTCGATTTAAAAAATTGTGTGATGAAGGATAAGTTTTAACCTTACAAGTTGATAGGAATTTCACTTATTCAATGCAACCATGGTTCTATTATCCTTTCAAAGGTGATAACGATGAGTTGCCAAGATATATTTAACACGTTGAAATTTTGTACAAGATCCTTTACAATGATGTCAATGGAAAAAAACTTTTGGAATTTTAAATAGGAAGGTTTAGAATTTTACTCAAGAGAGTAGATATTCCATTGCGTCACATGTTGGACTTGTGATGGTTTGCATATGTTTGCATATTAACATGTGCATTACCAATTTGGATGGCTTTGATACGGAGTAGGCTTTGGAGGTTAAGAAAAAACATAAGCATATGCAAATCCAACATTTGACAACATCAAAGGAGTTAATATTTTCAAAATGGTTGAAGAAACAATCAAACAAATGACGAGGTTACAAAATATAAGGATGATGGATGATGATAGGTTTGACATGGAGGACATAAAACATCAACATGAAGATGAAGATATGATAACCATTGAAAAAAATCATAGCAAGAAAGGATAAAAAAGATAGAAGCTATGACAACTCATGAAATTTTAACAAATTTTTTAAATTTGAAGGTATTTTGAAAATAATAATAATATTATTTTCTTAGATACATCTAATTTTGAATCAAATTGTGATGAATGACTTGAAAGGTCAAATGCCATGTAATTTATAGCTTATTTATGAGATGTCCAATTTGAACATCGATATTTTTGAATAAAAATTTGATTTTTGTAAATTATTGTACTTTTTTCAACCACAGTTGAAAATTGTTCAATAAACATTGATCTTTTGCCTTTTTTTTTTCCCCTAACTTCATTTGGAAGAGGGTTTGGTCTAAAGTTTTTTTACTACCATCATCATGTTAAAACCACTATCAAGTTTTATTTGAAAATTTGGACTAATTACTTCATCAATTTCATTTGTAGAAACATTCACATGTTTCATGACATTTTTGCTTTGATGTGATCAACTATCCAATGCATCATAGAAAGGACATTCACGATGATCATCACTTCAAATGCCATTTGCAATCTTGTCATATTTGTAGTGCTTTCAAATTGCATTGAACTTCCACTTGTAAGCAATTGAAGGCCTTGAAAAACCATGGATTAAACCAACATTTGGTTATGTAATTTGAGCCATGTATCCACCCTTGAAAAGAAAACAATTGGGGTCAAAAACCATGATTTATTTGTTGAAAAAACCTTTGAAACAAAAAAATTAAAGTTGATTTACATTTATAAACAAAATCTTATTCATGTCAAATCACTTGAAATAAAATTGGTTTTGTGGTTAACATTTAAATGTCATAGTAGACCAATATGGTTTGCCACTTCATTGTTCCTCCTACCTACAATGCTGGAGACCAAAAACTAACACCCCTATGGTATAGGCGACATGACATACCATTTTTTTCACACACGCATTTTTTTCCGAACCATGCTAGAAGATTTTTCCAACCTTGGGTAGCGTTTAACAATTCCATTTCCATTTTTTTCTTTTTGCCCATTCTACAAACCTCAATCCGTGTGAGAGGAGTCAACTCATATGAGGTATGCAAAACATAGTAAGGCTGAAAACAATCCCAAACAATGGTGATTTTTTTCTGCCCCAAAAAAAAGAAATTGGATGATTTTGTGTAGAGTTAGATTGGATGGTCAAAGTTGACCATCCATTTCTTCCTCATCTCAATTTGGTTTTGCACAATATTTTTTCCACATCACTCATAATAGATGCCTTTATTTACCTTATAATGTTTATCATAAATAAAGCATGGTATTTTGGTCCAATCCTCCAAAAACTTATAATTTTGAAAGTTGCCCAAAAATTTTAAAACTAAACTTTCAATGGTGGGGATTTGACACTTTTGAACCAGATCATAATTTTTTTTATAACCAAAGGATTCAACTTGAAGTCCTTTACAACTCTATTGAGTTGGATTTAAAAAATTTCGACAAAATCCATGACTTTTGGGCACATTTGTGAGGGCTGATCCAACTTTTAGATTGGGACTGTTTTGATCAAATGTCAATTAAAGGTTAACTCCTCTCCTTTCCCCAAAGGAGATGAGGGTTCAAACCCATTGTGACCAAAGTGGTATGACCTCCAATGAGGAAAAATAGGGCAAGGGCAAAACCTTCAATTGACCCAACATAAATACGATATTTTTGTTATTTCTTTTGCTTACTTTGCTTCAAGACTTCTATCAATGCATTCAAGTTTTAGATCTAAAAAAAGAAAAACTTTCAAATCTAAAAGAAATTCTTCTCAAAAATTCTATCAAAACAAGCACAACTAAGATTTCAAGTAAGCTATATAATTTATCTTGTTTCTTTGCATTTAAAACAAATTCTAGGTTCATTTTTCCTCACAATGAAATCAAATGTAATATTTCACCATCCACCCAATTTTTCCCAACCTTCACATCTTCTTCATCTTCCTCTTTCATCACAACTACAACTAGTTTTTCCCCTTGTTGCTATCTTTTTGCAAAAGGGAGTTGGTTTAATGACTTTTTGTCAATTCAAATCTCCTTCAACTTGTGAATATGGGCACTTCAACCTTTCATGACTTACATTCTTTTCCTCGTTTATGAAACACTATTTTATGGACTTGCAAGGGTTGGAAATGTGTTCATTTAAGCAACAACCTTTTGTGGATTTACAAATTTAACCATGTCAATATTATATTTGCTCAAAAATGGAGTGGGGAAATGCACATAACAACGTATCAATTCACAAAATGTTTTCCATTCTTGCAAAATTTCAACTTTAGTGACAAATGAAAAAAATAGTGAAAAACAATGAAAAAGACAACTTGGGCTATAGTTTACATTTTGGTTATTCAAACCATGAGCTCCCCTTTGAGCTCCAATTTTTTATCTAGACCAATTGAATTTCCTTCCAAAATGGTGTCATGTAAGTGCCAAATCAAATTGGATCTTCTTGATTTTGTATCATCATCTAAAGGCCTTAGGTCTAGTTTATGGCTCTAGATCAATAAAAATGTTCCATTTTGTTGGATGTCTCCCTTGACCGTCATTTAAAGTGCTTTTTAATGTAATAACATTAGTTTTTAAATTTGATTTAAAACAATAAACATGACTTAACTTGTTGAAAATGGTGTTAACAAATTACTATTTTTTTCCAGATTAAGTTGGGTAGTTCAATTTTTTAATTCTTAATTTTTGGACCACACAAGGTATCAATATCAAAGTTTTTTTCAAAACCCACTAATCATAAATTTCATTTTCAAAACAAGACCTTTGATTTTTAATTTACTTGTTTTTTTAATAACTAATGTTGATTAGGTATAGGAATTGATTTGGTTATCAACTTGGGTATGAGTCTAGTGATAGATAATTGACTTCTTTAGTATCACAAATCATAATAACCTTGGTACAAACCCAAATCCACGTAATATGAGGTTTTGAAATACTTAAAGATACCTAGACCCAACTATCATTATTTTTTTTTCAAAATTGATACCTTATTTAGATTGGATGTAACAAATGGTTGATCATCCAAGTAGGGTATTGAATAAACCTTAACCTAATGCACATTTTAAAAAAAAGGATGCCCAAAAGAACATTGTTTTAGTGATGGTGATTACAACTATGATTTTGGGAATGACCTAGATGTCCTAAGATAAATGTAAATAATGGTACTATTGCATTTTGCACTTTTGGCTTCAATTCTTTTTAGGAGAGATCTACATGTGAAGATCAAGAGCTTCAATTTTTTGAGATGGCTACATTTGTTTTCACTTTTGCTTTGAATGCATATTCCTTGGATAAATTTTGAATGGAACTTGTGGAAGTGCTTTGATGAACTCTCCAACTCTATAACTTTTATTAGATCACCATGGCAAACAATAAACGGTTTTCATGCAATAATTAATGTACCCAATTTGCAAATGGCAATTAGATGATTACTATGGAAAAGTTATTAAACAAGTTCATCCATTGAGGAACCTAAAGCATGTGTGATTTTTTATTCATTTATTGACAAACTGAATGTTGTTGATTTTTCATTCATCCATCAATGAACCTAATTTTTGCACAATTTTTCATTCATCCATTGACAAATGAAGTCTATTGATGTCCTTTACAACCAGGTGTTTAATTATGGGGTCCAATGTAGTTGTATGGCAATTGATTTTAATAATCCTAGATAATTAAATTACAACTTATAATGCAAATACGCAAACTTTGCACAAACATTATGATTGTCCAAATTATGATAGATAGTGCAAAATTGTGTTCCATCATTATTTATAAACATGAAATGAATCTAAAATTGTATGCATTGACATTCAAGGTTGGAAAATGCATTAGAAAAGAATTTTAAAATTTTAAAATTTTAATATATTTTAATTATGTATTTAAATATATTGCCCAAGCTATTTATAGCAAAAAATTCCTCTACCCAAACAAAAGGTCATCATAAAGATGATGATCCATAACAATCAAATGTTGTCATGTAAAACATGATTGTGTTTCTATAAATTAAAGTTTTCTTTTATTTTTGTTGAAATGGACTTAAACCATAATTTTTTCATTCCACCTTATCTACTTTGAAAATTGCCATATTATGATATTCAATGTCACATGTGAAATGAAATCAATAATATATACGTAACATTGATACAAATTAAACATCAATCAACTACATTCGCATACAATGGTGAGGTATTGAGGTTAAAATTCATTGTACATTTGTTGTTTTCGAATTTGACTTATTGCATGTATTGGTTTGGATTATTACACAACAAACAACAACACATTCAATGACATATTTATTAACAACCTAGCCAAATTATACAACATCACATGTGCATGCTTTTCTATTCAAGATTGTACTTTTCAAACAAAACCACCATTTTATTTTTGAAAAACCTTCAACCTCCCAAAACAAAAATAAGAAATTTCAATCTATAAAAACAAGAATAGGAACTTTCAACCTCCAAAAACAAGAATAATAACTTTCAACCTTAAAAAATAAGAACAATAATTTTCAACCTTGAAGAATAAAAATAAAAACTTTCAATTTTGAAACATAAAACATAGAAATCGAAACAAAACCACAAAAGGCCAAATATAATAACAAGAAATGTGCAAAACAAGTGCAAACAATTCTTTATTATGATATAGTACAAAAACCTAAACACAAAAGGAACACAACAAGGCTATGGAACAACATCATACTTTAAATTGGTGTTGAACAAATAAAAGGTAATAGGGTCTTACTTCTATTTATATCCCTTTGGGGACCTAGCTAAAGAAACCTTCCATGGAGATTTCCATGTGACCATCAACTAGGGAATTTTCTTATTGGTTTCCTAATTATAAGTGAACTATGATTAAACTAGGATTTGGCTTTCAATTGTGAATCAACTAAAAATTAACTATGAATCATAGATGAACATTCATATGAATGAACTCCATTCATCATGTGATCATGTCCAATATTGGCATCCATGATACCCTAATTGAATTTATAATATAGTATACACATTACTTTTAATTACATTACAAAAACAAACTTTCATTTTTAATGAATTCTATGGTTTAACATGTCTACAGGGCAACATGATGTTTTAAATTGCAATGTAATGAAAAACTAATAATAAAATAGTTGAACAATAGTTGCAAAATAGTGGAAAAGTAGTTTTTATATAGTTGTAACCTAATGGCACAACCAGTTGTACCAATGGGAATTATAGTTGACAACTAGTTGCAAAGAAGTTGAAAACATCATATGTAATGGGTGATGAAAATACATACATATGGCATGATCATATGTGTCAAGGCTATACATTAGTTACAAAATAGTTGTTAATTGGGTGTTACATTTGCTCTTGTTGTAATGTAGTTGTTACATGCTATTAAAATTCAACTTGCTAACAAAGTCAAACATGGTTAACTGCAACTGTATCTATGGTGTGTACATTCACGTATAGATGTCTATCTTGCAACTAATTTGCAATTATAATACAATTCTTTGATTTTTGAAAGTGGCATTTTACTTATTAATTCTTTGTATTTCTATGGGATAGTTGTGGCGTAATTGTATATTAGTTGTTTTGGACCTTTAGTTGCAAAGCAATCTAATCATTGCAGACATGATTTTCATAATGAAACCCTACCTTTGTGCATAATAGGTGGATATTGCAACAAACATAAATAGGTAAATTGATAACTGGTGGATTTTAATGATGTACAAATATTGGTAATAGGTGGATTTCAAAAATTTCCAAAACCTAGGTATTTGACACCATGTGTGTTAATGGGATTTTCATTTTGCCAAATACCCCTCCCCCCTTTGGATATTAAAAAAATTGATATTCAGCCAACACATCTTGAGAACTAGCTTTTATATTGCCTAGGTAGGGTAGGTTATAATGTTGATTTATTTATTTGCTATTATTATTTCTTATATAGATACAATCTATATCCTCAATTGACAATATATCCAAAGAAGGGTATGAAGGCCTTGCATCTTTTCCCATTCCCTTGGGTCTCCAATGAGACCTTTGCCATATAGCCACAATTAATCATCCAATCAAAGAAGGAGATATGAGCTTGGGAAAATGAAGACACAATTATGTTTGAACTTGGAGAGAATGTTTGGGGTAATCCCTTCCATTTATTTTAATTGGTGTCCCAAAAACTATAAGGTGCAACCTATTGAATAAAATTTATAATCTATTTCAATATAAATAGGGTGTTTGTAATTCAATATGAAAACATATTTAAAATATACCTAATATATTTAGAAATATATTTAGAATACGTCATTATTTCAAACTAAAAAAATATCTTTTTATTTTAGGTGCTTGTTGAAATATAAAGAGTGACCTCTTGAAAAGAAAATGCAAACATTGAGTTTAAGTTTCTCCACACGAGATGAATGCTTTTAAGCTTGGAGGTAGAGTTTTAAAATACATATAAGGAGGAGGATGGTGCCTCCTTCGAATTTGAACTATGATGAGTCCAATGTGAGAGTATTGTTATTCTATGTCCCAATTTGAGCTCTGATTCTTTAACCATTTTCTTGCTTGGTTTGTGTAGTTGATGTGGTTGTGAGGTGAACGAGAAGTGCCTTGGTTTAGTTTTACCTTGAAGTTTCCTTGCAACCTTCTTGTCATGACATGATGAGTTAAGGAGTGCACTCCAAATTTGAAAGTCTTTCACAACACACCATATCAAGGAATTACGTTAATATCATTTGGCAATCCTTTGAGGATATATTAGTTACTTGTCACTTGCCTTATATTGATTGGCCTCCAACAAAGGATGTTAGTAATCCACTTAGCACAATCATTTATGAGTATGGATTTTCAAAACACATTTTGGTGCTGCCCATTATAGACTCTGTGTTTTGTTACACACATTTTGGGTCTGTAATAGATGCTTGGTTTGTGTCTGTAATAGGTATAGGATCTCTTACAGACTCAAAATGTGCATACCAAGACACAAAGTCTATAATGGGCAGCACCAAAATGTGTCCGGGCATCTGCAGACACATTTTGGACAGGCAAACAGGCAGTCAGGGAAAAAAGAAGTAGGCAGTATAAGGACCCTTTGCTTACTTGAGGTCTTCAATGCCCATGCCTGTAAGCTATAGAACCTCCCAGTTCCTCCTCTAGGAAGGCAGGGCCTAACAAAGAGCAAAAGACCTACTATTGCCAGCTTTTGCCACCAAACTAGAAGCTGTCATAATGAGTAAAAAAATGAAGCATATTTATAATGTTTCAAACCGACCCAAAAGCCTTTGTGGTTTTCACTTTATAGGCTACCATGGTATCAATGTAGGTGCTGGTTCATTCATTCATTCATTCATTCAAACTGCTCATTATGCCTAAGGGTGATGGCTGAGTGATATGGCCTGTGTTTGGTACCACAACCCGCTAGTGAGCATGTGAAGATCTGTTGTGTGCTGTATCATTGTGGCTTGACTTGAGGTTATTGCCAACAAGCAGTTCACTGTTGTGTTCTAAAGAAAAGGAAAAGCTACAAAAAAGCCTATTATGTAAGAAAAAATGACATGAAGCAATGCCCAGTACTTTATTCCTTGATATGTCTTTTGATAGGCAATATTTATATCATCTACAGATAAGTTCAAGATAATTTGATCATGTCTTTTGACTGCGTACCTTTTTCAAAAAGAGGCAAATCTGAGTGTGACATACAACCTCAGTGGTAAGGATGGCCTGCAACCCAACCCGAACTTCCAAAGCGAAGAGTTGGTAGATTTCTATACCCCCTTCTCTGACGTGGTGCCTTAGATGCCTACTATTAAAGATAAGGGCCTGAGGCAGGAACCTTTGAGTGCGAGCCTTTGTAGTTGTGGGATAAATAGTACATACATACCATTGAACAGATGAGTGTGGTGCATGTATGTGGTTAAGGAAATACTAAGTAAGTGTAATTGGGGATCTTACTTTTATGAGCTTAAGTGTAGAAAATTTGAGATGCTAATCAAGCTCGATTTGGGTTTGTCTTTTTGCGCCTTTTTCTGTGTTCTATTTGGTTCTGTGTAGAGTTGTGTGGTTTTCCTTGTTTTGTCAAGTAGCTTAATAATAATACTTTTGTTTTGTATGATTTGCATTTTGCATGTTTTGCCACCCTATATAAATTTTGAACTCATAATTTCTTAGGAGAGGATGAAAATATCTACCATCAACATACTTCCCAACATGAAGTAAGAGTAGTGTTGTCTTTGTTTTAAATGATCAAACTAGTCAAACCTTGTGGTAAAACAATGTGACTCTGGGCAATGTGTCACACTAACACTCAGACAGATCTCGTTAGGAGTATTTAGCGTCTCTTATGCAAAGCCCCACCTGCATTCCTGTAAGTGTGAGTATATAACATTGAATGTGTAAGTATTACACATGTACAAGAGTGTAAAATGAGGAGATAGTTTGCCTCATTAACAGATGTGAAAAAGAAAAAGAAAATCCTGTAAATGATGTTTTGTGTTAACAAATGCAGATAAGGTGATCAGAGACAGAGGTAAGATGTAGAAAAAGAAGACAAAATAGAGATTCTAAAATGTGTGAATGAGTGTTAGCTTTTGGGGCCCTTTTCAAAAAAGTTGCTTACAGGGACACTGTTACTGAGTCACCTTGAGGCATAACTGGAGAAAGGGCCTCAATCCTGAGCTTTGGAATCTGGAATGTTGATTATGCATATTGTGGGACTTGTCCTTTGTGTCAAAAAAAAAAGAGAATATGCATATTGTGCCAATGAGTGTTGTTTGCATGATTTTATAAATCAATGAAACTTAGGGAATGATGATAATATCTGGGCATGGAATTTTTAAAAGTGCTTGGAAAGCACCCTGCTGAACAATTAATAAATGAAACAGCCAAGCTGGTACCCACCAGTGTTGTGCAGTTAATTGAATTTGGTGAGAATGGGAGTTTTGGGTCTCTTAGAATCCATATATTTAAAGAACCTCAAATTGCAGAAAATGTTGATTTATACTATTTTAAAGAACCTGCCTGGTTTCAGTTTTTTCATTTCGCAATCATGCATGTTCTTTACAAGATTGAATATGTCAGAACACAAAATAAACAGTTATATGTCATGGTTTTTAGTCTTGAGAGCCTTGTCATGTGTTGCAGTTATTAACAGGTTCTTTGAATTAGGTGTTGTCATCTCTAACACCATTTTTTGTCCAACACATATGAAAATCTATGTGTTTTCTTACCGTAAATTGCATCTCCTATGATGGTTATACAACTCTCAAGAGCTTAAGCTTCTGATGCACCAGTCTTCTTGTTACATATACTTTTCTTTACGAACATATGAAATCTTCTAAATATGAAAGCTAGAACTAGATGTCCTTGGTTGCCAAACCAAAAAAACAAATTGTACTATCCTTCTTACCTGAGGGGACATGGTGAGTATTCCAGTGGTGAATTGGCCACTAGCGGAAGTAGAGTGAACAGACAGACTGGAAACATCTGGAGGTGGAATGTGAGGTAGAGCATGACAATGGCTGTGGCATCCTTGGAGCTTGGATGTTGTTGAATTTCTGACATCTACGGCTTAGACACCCCCATTGCCGCATGTTGAAGGACAAAGTAGCAACAAAGCAAATAATGTTGCATGTTTCTCTTTTCTTTTGGGTGAGCCAGTCATGCATTGCTTCCACCATGTGGAAGTATCTGCTTGGATGAGGGACACATGCATGTGACTTTCTATTTGAGGTTTGCTGAGTTGGTTTTTCCTCTATGAGCATACATGCATGTAGGTGTATGTCATTTTGTCCAAATGGGCTGAAATTTGATGCTAGCTTCCACCACTTTCGCATGCAGCCATGGGTACTTCAAACAAGAATCTGGCTATACTACCATACCTAGGACTCATGTTTGGCACTAATTAATTCTTAAGAGGGCCAGATGAAAAAAAAGAAAAAACTAAGAACAATTTGTTACAATTATAGAGAATTGGACCCAGTTCAAAACACAAGATAACTTCGAAACTTACTGATTGACAAAGCATGTACTTAGAAAATATTGTTGAAATTCTGAAATATTCAGATTGGGGCTGCTGGAAGTTGGAACTCTCTTTTTTTCAATTAAAAAAAAATTTCAACAAGATTTGCTAAACATGAATCAGTGGTACGATATCTATCATTTAAAAAAGACTCATCAAATTTTCTTCCCAAAGTGATTGTGGAACATAGGATTCACACTCCAATAACCAACCAGAACCTTGTAGGCACACCGTTGGCTGTTCTCAAATTTTATTGCAAAAAAAGGAGTTGGGGACTATTTCCTAGTTTTCATATGGCTCCATGTTAAGCAGGTCCACCTGCAGCAGTACAATGGATTGTTCACTGTACTTTAGATGAAGTACGACTTTCAAATAAGTTAGAAATGGTTGTGGTCATGTAAATTTCTACAAGATACAATAGTCTGTGCAGGGCCCAGTTAAAAAAAATGGACTGATTCTGATTGGCCCAGGTGGTGACATTTTAATTGTTCCCACCTTAAGTACTCCACTTTTTCATGCTTGCGGGTGGGACTCTGGGAACAATTAACACTCTATGTTGGATGTGAGACACACAGCTAGAGGTGAAAATTGGGGGTGCTGGTGGTGATGCTCTTGGTGGACTAAGTACATAGATTGAGAAGAATGAATATGTGGGTGTAAATCTAAAGGCTCATGCATTTGGGGATTTGATTGGCAGCTTTGCATCCAATTTCAAGTTCACTGAATTTTACTGTAATTGAGAAGTTTTCACCAGCCCACAACAATAACATGATGCGCACTTGGAAAGGGGAAGGGAGAGCCATGCATCCACAACTCCTGCAACAAATTGTTTGCTTCCAACTCCTCATATTCCACAAAGCTTCTCTTTGTGTGTCATGCAGAAATTGACAAATGGTTGTCATCTAGCTGAGTTGTCTGTTGCACATCTCATTTTTTTAATGCAAAGTAGTTTTTTAAACCCCTCTTTTCCAAGATATAAATATTCAAAATTCAAATTGCTAGTCATGGCCCATCCATGTATGTTATTTGTACTCCTCAAACTCATATTTTCACAATCAATGAATTATTTACGGAATTCTGTTAAATAATTTGTTGGTCACTCCAGCTTTCATCTACCAGCTATTTACTCAGCTTTTCAAGGCAACATATGAATTCCCAATTCTCAAATTTTTGGTAGAGAATTTTGCTGTGGGAAAATTTAATTGAAAATAACAGTATAATTTAAGCTATTACCTACTGAAAGCCACCAAAGTTTGAAAACTGTTACCTTGAGATCCACACATTTCAAATAACACTAACAAATATTCTGTTGCAATTTTTAGACCTTCCTTTGTTTGGTCCTATTTCATTTGGCTCTCCTAATCCCAACTATGTACATGAAGTCCTTGTTCACTTTGTTGGGGTTTAGAGTTTAGGTTTAGGGTTTAAAACTAGAGAGTTCAATTGTTAGGGATCTCATGAAAATCAAGCTTCAAACTTTGATGATTTTCAATAGAGTAACTAGACCTAAATTTATACCCTTTTAGATTGTAACTGGCTATGTTTTTACAGCAGCAGGTGGCAACTGTGAACCAAGTTTTTACACCATGTGACTAAAAAGGGGGAAGATAAAAAATACCCTCGATTGTGAAATTCTTGATGTAATTCTTGTGTATAGAAGTAAATTTGGATTGTGGATTTTCACTGTTTTAGTTTTAAAATAATATTATATTTTGTTCATGGCCATGGCATGACCCTGCTATCATGCACTGGTACCATGCATGCATCCCAACATATATCTAGGGCTAGATTTACTAAAAGACTCTTGCCAAATATTTTAAACCCAAAAAATATGAATTGGCTGCCATGGGTTAGAAAGTAAACATTTTGCTAACGGTTAATATGGCTGCCATTTGTTTCAAACTAATCGAACAAAGAAATAACATACACCCATTATGGATCTTGTGACATAAGTTCAAATGGCTTAGTGTTTTGTTGAAACAGTAACACCTAGTGGTTAATGTTTTAAACATGGTGCATGCTACCATGTTTCATGCCACAACAGTAGTAAACTTAGCCATCATTGTTGTAAAATTGAAACTTGGGTCCCAAGTTTTGCATTGAAACGTCAGTAATAAGTGGCCATTTTTGTTTCAATGAAAAACTGAAGTTAAATTTCCTACCAAATAATATTTAAAACCATCAAATCCATTAGTGAAATAATGACCTGTGATTCCATATTTGTTGTTGAATCACTGATTTCAAGAATGCAAAAACATTGGTTTTCCAGTTGACCACTAGCCTTAGTGCTATAAGTTCAATATTGTCATATTTCTCACCAAAATGTTGGCAAGTGGTTTTGTTGGCCTCCAATGTTTCTTTGAGCAAAAATTACATAATACCATGTATACCATGTATAATGATTAACAATTACAATAAGTAGGCCAGTAAGAATTAGGTGAAAAATTAGGCATAGTAACAAAAAAGGTCTCAAAAATATCCATCACAATGGCTCTAATTGATAACCAACTATTGTTTCTACTCTCTTCTATGAAATTATTATTGATATTCAGGTGCATCAAGTTGTGCCACATTTGAGAATAACTTAAATCCATTGCTTTAGGGTTCAATGTTTCAAAGCTTTGAAACAATAGTGGCAACTTGTATTTGCAGAACTGGTGGAGATGAAGGTTTGACAAGTTGTGATCAAAAGTTGCTTACAAACCTGAACTGGTTTTCCTACTGTACCTGGAGAGCACGTTACTCGGTGCAAAAAGCGACCAGGCTTTATGAAAAGATAATTGCCATTTAAAGCCTTTGGGTGTGGGCTTTACAGGAATCAGGCCTTCACTTAGCTCCGCCTTGCAGGGCCCGTAATTCTTAAAGCCCACTACCTTGGGCTTCACCTGTTCCCTTGGGCTTTACACACGTTATTTTTTTTAAGCAACATAGGTGCATATTATTCTTGTATCTTTGTGTTCATTCTTCAAAACCACCATGAACAACCATTCATCTGTTAGTTATTATAAATATCTTAATGATACAGAGATGCCACATATGCTTCCCCCACTCCAAAATAATTATTGTTGATTAGCCAAAAATTTGGCATCTCCAATGTTTTAGTATTAGATGTTTCATCATGTGAATCACAGATGCCAAATTCTTGTTGCATACGAAAAAGGTCAATTCACAAACAGTGTTTCAACCATTTCACAAACAATTGGACAGAATTGATGAACTGACTCTGAAACACTAAAACATGTCCCAACAAGTTCTAAAAACAGTGCAGAAACAAGCCAACAAAAGCCACATTGCATGTGAACCATCATACAAAAATAATATTTGTGTGATGTTATGCAGTTTTTGTTCACTTGGCTTTGTACTGTGCAACAAAATATCATTGGATTGTGCTCTCAATGTTTCAGAGTGTCTTGTTTCTACTTAGTGTTATGCAATGCTCTATGTTTTCTATCAATTTGAATCTGCACTCCATCTTCAACTGCTGTTAGCCTAGGTTCAAGTGTTTTGTGGTCACAATATTACTTTTGTTTAGTGTTGCATGATGCTCTAGGTGAACAAAAAACAATCAGAGTTACTTCTCTTGCACCAATCTAACACTTAATGACACAGAGTAAATGATGGTTCATATCCCCCAGGTGCATATCTTTTGATTACAAGAGTCCATTGCCCAGAGGAAAACCAAAACACTAAACAAATCAGTGTTGTATGGGGTCCCTGAGCTTCTCATCCCAGAACTGAACTGTAATTTATCAAGTCTCTAAACTCTTTTCCAAATATTCCCATTAATGAAGAGTGCCTTGGTTTCATACCTTTAGTCAGACATAGGTCATTGACCAGTGGGTCATGGCACCGCACGAATGAAAACAGAGAACACAAAGAATAAGTGTAAATGGGTAGTAGCTGCTGCCTTGAAATGCATGCCTGGTTCACCAATCCCACAATAAAGTGTATGAGGCCAGTAGTTACATATGCAAGAAATTTAGTATGCACTGTGACTAGCCCCTTTCCATAGAAACTTTGTGAACCTGAACACAAAAGAAAGAAAAGATAGCTTACCTAGGAACCAGGGTACTTAAACTTGTGCCAAACATCACACTGTTAGCAGCATACCATCAAAAAAGTTTGCCCACTAAAAGCTTGGAACAAGAAAGGGAAAACAGCTGCATTTACAACAGAAATTTGATGAATTGCAAAAAGGTAGAGCCATTTTCAGAAAATTCATGTCCATGTTATTGCTCCCTCCCTTGCTCCGGACCTGTAGGCTGAATTGGATACTAACATTCACCTAAATGATATAAGTAAAAACAGAGATCAAAATTCCAAATGAATTTTTTTTCTCTTGCACAACCCACACTTTGGACCTGCATGTGCCCATCAGTGTAACCACTGTGAAGTGTGCATCTACACTCTACTTCAAGCCATACAATATGGTACCTGTCAATCATAACAAATCTCATTTCGGGCCATCTTTCTAAACAATTTATTGCTAGGCAACCAAACTTATGCATGCTTGATACCTCATGAATCTAACAAATCAAAGTAGCAAGGTAAAGAAGGTTAAGATGGCTCTAGGCTGACTTTCTCACTAGGGTGCAGACAGCTTTAAAATTTCAGAACTGAAAACACCAGACTAGACCAAATGATAACTAAGCAGTAAAGTGAGATCTAGGACCAACAATGAGGATCACCTCATCACAATAAGGACATCTTTCCATTACACTGCTTGGATCACAAATTTTGTGATCACAACAACTTTCCATTAAGCTTTTTCAATTAGCTGTGCTCAGTCATCTCACAGTCAATTGCGAGAGCCATGAGAGTTGTGAGTCAAATTGTGACTCACCATGTAGTTAGATCTGTTCCTTTTTTTCATGAGAACATGTGTTCCCAGACTTCTTGATATGATTAATTCCATATTTTCAATGCACTAGCAGCTCTCCAATGAGAAGAGACTATCCCTGCAGCAAGAAACAAGGCTCTATGTCAGTGGCTTTCCATTAGGCTGCTGTGATCACAGCACACTGTGTAATTTTGATGATCCCAGCCTGATGGAAAGAGACCCCTACCCTTGTGAGAAATTAGTCCAACACACTCATCATATCAGTGGCAAATACTTGGCGAGACCTAACCAACCAGCCGAGGCTTCTGTGCCATGAATAGGGCAGGCAGTGTTTCTACAATTGCCTTTACTAAGAACCACTGTCAATGGCGTTGATAAACCTACAGCAATGTGCAGATTAACCTGCAGGATCTGAGTGCACACTATGTGCCAATTGAATTTTTTTCTCTCAAATGTTGGACCAGGAAAATATAACTAGGGTTTCCATGCAAGATTGTAGTATGAAATCCACGGTACGCGGCTCACCCAACCCCTATGTGCACTCGAGTCGTGGATGGTGTACTTACAGTCTCCAAGCATATTCCACAGCTTGATAGTCTTGTTCCGGGAGCCAGAGAGATCTGTCGTTTGAATGGAACGCTGCATAGATCCTTGGTGTGTCCTGCAACAGGCCTAGTAGTCGCACCTGTATTGAGATCCCACAGTCTGAGGGTTCTGTCCCGGGAGTCGGACAGCGCGAACTAGTCATCTGAGGGAATAACAAACTCCTGGACAAAATGCGGGTGACCAGTTAAACGGCGGCGTGCGAAGCCGTCGTCTCCATCTTCTCTATACCGTGCCACACGATGATGCTCTTGTTCCGGGAGCACTACAGGATAAGAGATCGCGATTGTTGAGTGGACAGGCGATGGCTGTCATCCAGGCCCACCTGTCCTTTGAGCGTCCCCTCAGCACAAGCATCTCCGCCATAATTTCGCCGCGGTAGTTTCACCCCACCTCCCTTCCACAGGTGGCCTGCGACAACTCTTTCCCGGCGGAAAAAAAGAAGCGCTCGAGAGCGAAGAGCACAAGTCGCAAACAAACGCGCGTACGGGGAAACCACGGTCGCGAGCGGAAGGAAGACCAGCGCTAAGAGTGCCGGACAACTTTAGAGATCTACAGACCCTGGCGGTTTTAGGGTTTTAGTCTCTCATCCCTTAAGGCTTAAGAACTCCGTGTCACACAGCTAATTTTATCTTTTCTTTTTGGGAAAGAAAAAAAAAGAACGTAGCTAACAAAATGTCTCTCATCCCATAAGGCCTAATAGAACTCCATGCCATACACCCAGTTTTGTCTTTTCTTCCTGGAAAAAAAGAACGTAGATGGAAAAACAGAATCTCTGATCCAATTTAAAGTCTGAGAGCAGCTCCAGCGGTGCTCAGTATGTGACTCTGCAAAAATATTTCTCACATCCAAGTTAGTTATTTACATTTTTTTCCAATACCACCCATAAAAGTAAAAGTCGGACTGCAAATAGGTGGGCGACTACTAATAGGAACCCACCTGGACCAATCATTACGATTGGCAATTCAGAAACAGGGAACAGCAGTCAGATCATATTTATTAGAGTCTTCTCTGGGAAGTGTTACCTTTTGCTGTGCCCTTTACCAGCCTCAGCAAAATTGTACAAAATACAAAACCCGTTTTGCTGAGCCAAACTCACATATTTTGACTTTGTTCATTCAATTTTAATTTCTAGGGTCAAATACTGCTGTTTATTAGTGTAAATTTGAGAAAAAAATGCTTAAAGATTTGGAAAAATCACCAAACTTTAGAAACCGCAAAACTGAACAACAAAAAACCCTGTGGGTAGAGATGTTTTGGTTAAATTGATAAATGACCTCATAACTGAAATTCCAAATACATTACACATACTTGGATTCAAGATAATGTATTTGATTTTCAGTGAAACAACTTGAAAAAGCTGGAAGGGAAAAAAATTGTAACGGCTCATTTTAGTTTGATAAACAAATTGGGTGCAATAGTTGAAAAGTGTAACCTTGATCAATTGGTTTTATGATTGTATACAATTTAGGTGAGTCCAGCCTTGGGCAGATATCTTGAAAATTCGAATATCAGACCCCGATATCATATTTAATATTTGTTAGATATCACATTTGTCATCTATCAGATATCACAAATTGTGAGATCTAGGGTGATAATCTAACCGTCAAATCTCAAGGTTATGAAATTCAAACATGTAATATTTGGATTGAACAAACTGTGGAATCCAGGCAAGATATCAAATCCGTGCTCTGATCCAAATATCAGGTCAGGTACCTAGGTTTGAGTAAATTCTTTTTATAAAAAATTCAATTAGGAGTTAGGTTTGAAAAAGAAAAACCATCTTGAGGGTTTGAAGGAGTCACCATTCAAAACGTGGTTGCCTCAAATCCTATATCTCATGCTCCTACCTTATAAAAGGGCTTGGGCCTATACGTCATGCTGATACCTTGTAATAGGGCCCAAGCATGACCCTATGAGTCATGCTGCTACCTTATGAAAGGGCCCTAGCATGTTGCTATAGCCAGACCTTTCCTTTGTGTTATTAAAGCTTGTATTACCTCTTCCCCTTCTCATTTTGTAGGTTGAAGTTTGGAGCTTTTCTTGGTGACAATTGACAACATTTTGTTATGGAGTAAGTTTTTCTTTCCATTTTTTTTTCCTTGTCTTTTAAAAAAAAAATTTAATTTTAAATTTAAATTTAAATTTATACTTTGTTGTTATGATTTTTTAAAGTTCCAACTTCCATGTTTGATTTTTTAAAAAAAATTGTGAATTTTTTTTAACAAGACATTTTGTGCATTAGAATAATTGTTTGCACATCAATCTAATAATGAAAATGAGTTTTATTCTTGCTTGTAAATGTTTGCTTTAGTTTTTTTTAGGCATCCATATTTCACCCTAAACCCTAGACCAAGACATTTTGCTTGAGTGTTTCCACCTTTGGCCTTGTTAAACATTGCGTGAAAAATGGAAGGTTCTAGTGCAAATGAAAATGCATTTCAAAATGAATGTTGTGAAACATTTTTGAATGAGGTTGAATGTGAAGACAAATATTGGAAGAAACTCAAGAAAACCCAAGTTTGCAAATTAATGAAAGTAAAGTTCTAGAAAATGACAAAGAAAAAATTAAGCAAAATTTGGAATTATTGCATTCCCAAAGGAAAAAAATAGAGGCCTCATAATAGGAATGTGTTATGTTAATTTTTCTATGTAAATGATAATGTAAAAATGATACTTGATGCACCTCGAATCATGCATTGTATATTTTGTTATTCCAATCCTTTGTTTTCCTTGAATTCAAGAATGAAATTAAGGAAGGGTTTAGTATCTTATTATAAGATAAGTGGAATAACATGTTTGAGAAAACATGTTGATGTTGACCATGTAGAAAATTTGCGAAAATTTGAACAAGAAGTCAATTTTGTGGTGAGATGAAATTTGGAGAGGTAGCATACTAAAGAATGGGCAAATATATCAAGTTCATCCATTTTTATTTTTTCGCTTCCAAAGAGAACTTTATTTGGAACATTTTTAGTTGTAAAAAGCCATTTGTTTTTATAAATTGTGGAAAGTGTATGGTTAAAGCATTTGATCTTATATGTGTCCTCAAGTATAATTCCTTTCATGAAAGTTTTTTTCACGTGATGTTCTACTGGGTATAATGGAAAAAACCAAACAAACAAATGTTTTACCTTTTTTAGAAAAATGTCATTCTACCATTGTTAGTTTTGATCTTTGCATGTCCAAAGGTGTTCATGATGTTTTTGCCCTAGATATAACTTGCTTGGGATTTAATTAAAATCCAATGCATGTAATTCTAGGTTTATTTGAGGTTTTTAATACTATAACACACGCATTGTAAAAAAAAAGACTAATCTTTAGATGAATATGACATGAGAAATAAGATTGTAATAGATGTTAAAGATGAAGGTTGACATTTGAATATAATGACAAGTGTTTTCAAGTTTATAGTGAAATGTGAAGCTTTAGGCTTGGAGGAGAGTTATTAGGAACATGTTTTGGGCATGTTTTTTCCAAAGCTTGTCAATATGCCATCAATGATGAAATTTTTTGTAAATATTTTAAATATGTTTTCATAAAGTTTACCCAAATAGATTTACAAAAATGCATCATTTGGCTAAATAAATTTTATAAGGTAAGAATGAAATAAGGTTTGCATTGAAGTTGGTTTAAAGCCAAGAAAATTGAACACTCTAGTGAAAATTACATCAATTTTATTTTCAAAGATTATGATTTTTGTTTTTGTTTGCGTAAGTTTTTTTGTTTATGGAAATTGTAAATTGTTTTGTTGATATTTGATTTGTTCGTACAAGTTTGCAAATAAGATCATATTGTTCCAAACAATGGCAATTTAAAGTAACAAATGTTTTATGTCATAGTTAGGAAACACCAATGAAAATTATTAGCCATGTGCCTTCATTTCTAATTTGGGATGTTTTTAAAATCATTATTGATATTCTTTCTTTGATTGTGAATGTTTGTGTATTTAACTAATCTTGTGGGCATTGGTTACTTTCTTATGCCTTATATGTAAGAATTATCATGGAATTGAAATCAAAAGAAAACATGGAATGGCACCCTCTATGGCTAATTTGATGGAAGATGATATGGCTATGGCTTCAAAGTTGTCTACACATGTTGTCAACATTAGAAAACAAGTATGTGATGTTTTACATGGTTTTCTTTCATTCGTAATGAAATATGAAAAAAATAAAACCCATAACATGTTATTTCTAATCTTAAACCCAATATTTAAAAGTTTTAGGTTGGTTTCTTCTTTTATTGGTTGAAAACAAGTTATTTCTATGGTGGAAACTTATGACAGACAATATTTGTTTTCAATATCGTTGAAATGCCACCATGTACTTCACCTTGTGTTGGAATTTGAAATTGTGGTAGATTGGTTGAATGATGATTCTTGTTTTGGCATTTTTGAAATGATTGTTGGGATTGGTGAGTTGGCTAAGGAGTTGGTAAATATGGGATTACAAATGTTTTGAAAATACTACGTTGATGCAAAGGACATTAAGTGTCCATTGGAGTGATGGGGAAAAAATGAATCCTTGTTTCCAATAAATATATTTGATATTATAATTCAAAAAAATTAAAATCAAATTTAAGATCAGACCCAATTTTTAAAAATCACCAAAATCATTAAAACCAAATGATATTAAAAAAAATTGATATTCACCCAACACTAGGTGAATCCAATCACATTAAAAAAAAATCAAATAAAAAAAATTAAAAACAAATGGTCTAACTTAAGTAAAGAAACATTTCAAAAATTTGAAGCATCCTCCACTTTTAGTTTACAAAATGGTTTTGTGATGAAATGAGTTACTTCAAATTCTAAAGGAATATAAAAAATATAGACCTTTTTTCCTAGACCTAACATTTACATGAGGAGTTGGACCACAAGGATACTTAAAACTTGGTTCATATGTTCATAGATATGATGGCCGATTGTTGTTTTAAAAAAAATAACCATTGGGTACTAAGTTTGTTTTTGAAATTTGTTTAGATCACATAGGTTATCAATATCAATTTTTTTTTCAAATAGATTAACCAAAAAAATTGGGTAATAATTGTTAGTTATGCATAAAGGTAGGTTATCAAATAACCGGTTGATAACCACATATTATCATGTTGGTTATTAGTTGATTATAAATTTTTTTAAGAAATAATTTTTTCCATTTAATTTTTTTTTGTATTAATTTTTAAAAATTGGTAACTTACTCGGGTGAAATTTTTAAAAGATGTACCACTCAAAACAAAAAAAAGACCTAGTCCTTAATGCAATTTTTTATTTTTTTTATTTTGATCTTAGCCAATATTGACAAATTGTTAAAATCAAATATTTTATGATACAATATCTTAGACCATCACAATTATAGATTTCATAATATCATTAATTTTATGTTCCAAATATGGTAAAAAAAGACAAGGTAAATGAATATAGAAAATAATGGTGCTATGACAAAATTTTGATACACCTTAAAAAATTTGGACCCATTTGAATGATAATTGGGTCAACTAAGTAAATTATTAAACTTTTGAAAATTCTATATTAAGCAATCATTATCAATTTAATTGGTTATAAAAAAATAATAACCATTTGACAAGTTATTAATAACCAACTTGATAACCTAGCCAAAATTCAATAATTAATCAACATTGGTTCCGATTTCTACTTAATAATCTTTTCTTGTTACTTATTGTATTCAAATTATTTTTATTAATCCTAATTTCCTTCTTTTGGGTGACTGTACTTAAACCTCTTTTCCAATTAGAGAAACACATTTCCTTTTTTTTAGGCGAGTGTTTTTGTAATGCCTTTTTGTGTTCATTGTTTTGCGTTCCACATGTCACACCAAATTTTTTGCCTTGCCTTTTTAGCTTCTAATTACCTACGCACCTTACAACACATTGGTTAATCCCATTGTTCCAACCACTTGGGATAGATTTAAACTCTCTATCTAGATTCGTTAGACTTGCTAATAAGACTAAGTCCTAGTCTAATTTGAAGCAACCCAAAAAGCCATTTGCTTTTGGGGTCCTTTGGAACCAATTCTTAGAATCGACCTCAAAAAGGACTTAGATTGAAATAATACCAAGTTGTCTTGGGGCCCTTTGGAACCAACTCCCATAATTGGTCCAAGAATGACTTAAGCCAAGATAACACCAAGTTCTTTTGAGGCCATCTGACACACCCTTTCCCACTTGCTGCCTTGCGTTCCACGTGCCTCACCAAGCTCCTCTCGTGTTGACTCCTTTAGCTTTTAGCTACCTACATACCCCACAACACATTTGGTTAGTCCAAAAGTTTCAACCACTTAGGATGAATTTAAACTTGTTATTTAGACTCATTAGCCCTTGCTCTTGAGGCTAAGTCTTAATCTAATTAGAGTTAGCCAGGGGCTTGGTTTTTAGAATTGGTCCACATGGTTTTAAAATCGAATCAGCACCAGGTTGACTTGGGGGCCTTTTGGGACCAACTCCCAGAGTTGGTCTAAAGGACTTAGGTCCTGATGATTCGAGTCATTTTAGGGCCAACCCCCTTTTGGTGGCTTCAAAACATTAAAGGGACAACTTTTAATCGTCCCAGGTGCTTTAGTAGGCTTGCCCCCTTTTAGGCGACATAGGACAAAGCTTAATCTTTCGTTGAGGGTTTTAAGGGGATAGTGCCCTGCACTATAGTCCCAAAAAAAACCCCAATCATTTTCTTGGTTAGCAAAAGCTTGAGCTCCCACCTTAGCCCATCCAAACCTTGAGGTCCAGATATATCTTGATTTTTAAAGGAATCAAACCTCATGGAGCCATTTCTTGCTTAACTTTCATATCACTTTAGTGCCCCACTAAAGTGGTCTTAATATGAGGCCCCACATCCATTTAAGACATCTTTTAAGTAGAAGCGCATGTCATTCACCCCCACCTTTGGGAGGTTTACATCCTCGTAAACACAAATAACATGTCGCCCTTGTAATAACAAGTCCACCCTTTTTGCCACCTTTTCATTTCAAGCCTTTAGGAGAGTAACTAGTTTTCGACTCAATTATAGTTTGCATCCTAAACTTTTTCTATTAGATGTAGAAGGAATCTAAGACAATTTTATTGTTTATTTTCATGATGGTCCCCTAAATTGCACTACATCCCTTTAGGGCCTACTTTTTTAACCAAGTGACATTCCCCCTTTTTAGGCCCCTTCAAAACACTTGAGGATGAAGTTTCATGCCTAGGCTTGTTTTATCAGTGACTTTGGGCAACCATGCCAGGGTATGACTATAAAACGTGCCAGCAGATAGTGCCGATTTGGGCCCTAAACCAAATTGGGCCCCCTTTGCCTTAAAAGGACATGGTTTGTGACTCCATGCACTTGAAACCTCATTCCCACAAACTAATTCTTAATTCGGGGACATGCCATTTAACGTGTGGATCATTACCACAATAGCCCTCCCAAAAGAATCACAATGGGTGAAGCCCACCCATTTAGACCACTTGCCAAAAATGGTGGAAAAGTTTGAATTGGAGCATGGCCATGAAATGGGAAATAGGAACACACATAAAGATAAGTCCAACACATCAACATAACGTTGATGAGGACACCAACCTCCAAAAGTTGAAGGGTGAAAACAAAACCTAAAAAAATGAACATATATCTAAATTAAAGCTAAAACAAGATGGCAATCGATTTGAAGTTAAGATGTATGAAATGATGTAAACCATGGAAGTAAGTAAGTGAAGGTTGAATTGAGGTGATGACAACCAATGGAAATGGACCTAATGAATTGAACTCAAAAGAAACTTTCCACTTATTGTTTGCTAATTTATTTTGTCTATTTCATAGTTAAGATGCACTCTACTTCCCTAACAAACTTGTGTTTGATGAAGTCGAATTTTAGGTGATAGGTTTGTTTTCAGTCCTTCCTTTTTTTGTCTTCACGAATTGGCTTTAATATGAACACATGGAAGGTTAAGTAGGCTACTAACGTCGTTGGTAGTGAACCTTTTTCGGCTCCAAGGACAATTGCATGTTGGTCTCCTTCTCGCTAACCACAAGGGTTTTCAACACCTTTATGGTTTGAGCCATGGTGTTCATGGATAGCGAAGAGGGACCCTCTTCAATTTGAAAGGCTTTAAAATTGGTCTATTCTAGTTCCATCTTTAATCACGTTACTTCTCTTGTGGCTTGGAGGATCTTTTCGGCTTCAAGCTAGAATTTCACCTCATAGGCTTCTTTTGTTGCTTGGGCTTTTTGAGCCTCTTGAACCACTTGACCCTCTTGGGCTCTCTTAGGCTTTCTTGGGCTCCTCCATCTGCTTGGATGCCTTGATTGGTTTCTTTGGAATATTAATAACTTTTGAGTTTTCTTTTTCCTCTTCATTTGATTTTAAGGAGTTATAAGAAGATCGAAGTTGTTCTACCACTTGGATAGTATCCTTGGAGGCTTCCCCTTTTGAAGACTCCTTGCCTATTGATGCCTTTCCTTCCCCACTTTTTGGGTTAAGGGGCCCAAAGGTCTTTTCTTTCTCACTTTTGGGCATCTTGGGAAATTTCTTAGTAGAGCTTAGTTCAATTGCTACTGCCAACTTGGCCAACATCTTAACCTCATGAGCTTCTTTTGTGGTGGCCTTCTTTGCTTTGACCATTGCCATTTCCACCTTGGTTTGGTGTGAACACTTTATGATGGGGGACACAATAACCGCTTTTTCTCCCATCTTTTCGTTTGCTAGATCAAGTTTTAGCTCGATACCAAATGACAAGCCCTTTCCCACTTATCACCTTGTGTTCCATGCGCCTCACCAAGTTCCTCTCACATGGACCCTTTTAGCTTTTAGCTACTTGCGCACCCCACAACGCACTTGGTAAGTCCAAAAGTCCCGACCACTTAGGACATACTTAGACTTGTTACTTGGGCTTATTAGCCCTTGTTTTTGAGGCTAAGTTTTAATCTAATTGTAGTTAGTTAAAGGCTTGGCTTTTAGAATCGACCCACATGGCCTTAAAGCCAAATAAGCCCCAGGTTGATTTGGGGGCCTTCTGAGACCAACTCCTAAAGTTGGTCCAAAGGACTTAGGCCAAGATGATATGAGTTGTTTTCGGGTTAACCTTTTTTTGGTGGCCTTGAAGCTTTAAAGGGATAACTTCTAATCATCCTAGGTGTTTTAGCAGGTTTGTCACCCTTGGGCAACCCAAGACAATGTTTAATTATCTATTGAAGGTTTTAAGGGGATATTGCTTTGCATTATAGTCCTGGAAACAATTACTGATAGTTTTCTTGGTTGGTGAAAGCCCAAGCTCCTGCCTTAGCCCATCCAGACCTTGGGGTCTAGATGTATTTCGGCTCCTAGAGGAATCAAACCTTGTGGAGCCATTTTTGGCCTAATTCTCATATTGCCTTAATGCTCCATTAAGGTGGTCTTGATATGAGGTCCTACATCCACTTAAAACATTTCTTAAATGAAAGGGCATGTCACCAACCCTCTCCCAATAACCTTGAAGCTTTAAAGGGACAACTCCTAATCATCCCAATCTTTTTAGTGGGCTAACACCTCGAATTAGCCTAGAACATTGCTTAATCATTTGTTGAGGGTTTTAAGGGGATAATGTTCCACACTATAATCCCAAGAACAATCTTTAATCATCCTTTTGGCTAGCACAAACCTGAGCTTGTTGCTGTAACCCAACCCGAACTCCTCGCTTAATAGGGTGTTCTTAGGAAGGGCTATTAATCCAGGCCAAAAATAGTGGCAACCAATTTTAGGAATAAAATTTTTGGAACCATTGAAAAGTCATGTCATGGAGTGAAAGGGTCTCCCTTGTTTTCATGGAGTGAAAGGGTCTCCCTTGTTTTCATGGAGTGAAAGGGCCTCCCTTGTTATCTAGTGGGTGAGATGGGGGATTTTTATTTAAGGTTGGGTTTGGTGTGGAGAGTGGACTATCCACACCACATAGGTAGGGTGTTCTTTGCGAGTCATAATAGCCTAGGCCAAAAATGGCAATGAATTTTTTGAGAAGAGAAATTTCATGGAGCAATGAAAATGCCCAAACATGCATTCAAGGTGCCTTGCTTTTTTTTTTTGTTTTTTCCTTTTAAGTTTTGGGGGGAAAAGATTTTTTTTCATTTTCCCCTAGTTCCCCATGTGTTCCCATTATGTTCCCTTCAAGTTCCAAATGAGTTCACATCAGGTTTTCAATATGTTTTTCAAGTTCCCAATGGGTTCACATTAGGTTCTCAATATGTTCCCCAAGATCCCAATGTGTTCTTCAACATGTTCGTGATAGCACCTCACTTTTATCCCATATGTTTTGGCAAAAGTTGTCCTCCTTTCAGTTATATAGGTGGGCCAAAGGCAAGGAACTTTGTACCCTTGGACCTTCCAATTTTTTTAAAAATGAACAATGGGCCAATCAAATTGACTCATTGCAAAAAAAGAGAGAGAAATAAAAAAGAACTTGGGAGGCACCTCATTTAATGAATAGGAGAGATGTGTTTTTACACGATTGTGTCAATATTATTTGGAGCTTAAAAGGGCCAAAGGCTTTCATCTTTCTACCTTGATCACTTTTCTTTGTCATAAAATTTCAATCACGTTACAAAAGATGCAAGCATCCTCCATCTTAAGTCAAACAATAGTCATAGGCTTACCTACTTCCCGACTTCCACCCCTTCGAAACACACCTCCCATCGCCACGACCGATCTATTGCAAGCTGTTGTTTTTTGAGATATAAATATGGCCGACCTACCATAGACAGTCAATTATGGGACATAAGAGAGATTTTCACACCTACTTTGAGCCAACTTGATGTCTTGTCACTTCTCCATTTTCCTTAATTTTACTTGTACATTTTCCTAATCCAGTGTGTTTTTCAATAAAGCTTTACAGGACTTTGATATGAAAAAATGATAGATCAAAACTAGCAGACAACCTTCAGCTACTTACAAATGAATAAAATATCTGAGATGGTAATGGCCAAAGGGTCTGCCAGGGTGGAAGTCTCTTCACAAGATTTTGGCTTATTGTGACCAACTCTCTTTGACCGTGGTAGAAAGAATGATTGGTACACACGAAGTACCCAGGAGTACATTATTGCATGTGGAGGATGTCTTGTCAGACTGCCTGTTCAAAGGCCAAATTGCCAGTGCGCACTTGACTTTGGTTTTTCTGCATTTGTAATGAACTTGGGGGGCTGGATTTGGAGCTATGGATATGTTAGAGCTGAAACTCACTTCAAGAAACCAAAAGAAATAGAATACTATTTCCACCTCAAAATGCCAAAAGATTTTTTGGTCAAAATTACAGTAAATTTACTCTTAAAAGACAGGTTTCTTCAAATTTCTCTGACATTGGAATTTGATCAAAACAGCAGCCTTAGAGAGAGTCTAATTAGATTGTAACTTTCTAGATCTGAAATTGTGACATACAGTAAGTTTGGAATGGTTTTGTCTACACTCAGAGAAAATCTGTAGTGTATTTGGAGGGCACCTTATATTAATCAATTTCTCTCCTAGAAAATGGGAGGGATATTATGCCTACTCATTAGTGGGAGGGAAATTATCCCTCTCACTCCTATGCCTCCTGATCTACTTAGGTTTGGTTCATGATAAATTTTGCATTGTGCTTTACTATAGGTAAAGCCCATGGGTGGGGCACGTTCCAAAAATGCGGGGCTGGACTCAACTATGGCCTCGTCCTAGGCCCCTTATTTTGACAATGCCCCCCATCGTAGGGCTTTACCCTACACTAATAGTCTGCAAGAAAAGAAAGGAAGAAGCGTGGGGAGATTTCTGGTCCTGTAATTAGTAATTACCTTATTACATTATAATCCAAAAGTGGAGGCAGGAACAGAAGTTGTAGGGCCATGGAAATGTTTTGTTCTTCTCTTGTAAAGTAGAACACGTCTGCTCACATGCACCCATGTTCTGTTCATCGTGCAAGTACAACATGCGTGCGCACAGGCGTGCAGGGGCGAGCCGAATGGACGCCCGCACAGTTGGATCGCCGGGGACAATCTAGCACTTCCAGCAGGTGCAGCAGCACAAGCTGTGACAATGGTGATAATGCTTGGACTGCTGCAGCTAGTTTGTTTGTTTGTTTGTTGGTTCTGCCCTTCATGGTAGAGACATTGTGATGCACCCAGAAACGGGCCAAAGTTTGATATCCCTTCATTCTAGCTGGATCACATTGTGGAGTAGTCCACTTTGGAAACAGCCAAAGTTCGGTATCCCAACATTCTAGGGTCATTTGGAGTACTCCACTTTAGAAACAACCGAACTTGTTGCCAAGCAGTTTGGTATGGACCTACAATAATCTAGGGTCATGTAGAGTCCATCATAGAAACATTTCCAGCATAACTGAAGAAGCCACTTGGGGCTTCACCATGCAAAGCACCATGTGTTTTCCCAACTCAGTATGTTGAACATTTATCATTCTCATGGATGTGATTTAAAGGGCAGAGCCATTCTGTGACAAGGCACTTGTTTGTTTGTTTTCAAAGAATGAATTTGCCCATGATTTGTTCACGTTACGATTTGTTTGCAGAAAACATAAGTCTAATGTGCTTCATGTGGGTTGTAACTGGTAACAATGCAGCCGGACACAACTAATTGTTAATAATCTATTGTACAAAGGATGCTGCTGCTGCTAGGCTAGGATCTGCATGCGACAATCTTTTCCATGAGACCTAGAGCTGCCTGCCACAATTAAGCAGCTGCTGGGGAGGACTCATGTTGTCCTGGAACACGACTTGAGGACTGTGAAGATTGGCACTTGTAATGGCTGGCACAATAGGAGCATGTCAACTCATAGATCTGCATGTACACAGGCTGTGAGTACCCACAGCAGGACGGCGTGTTGCTGTGGTTCATCGGTACCTATTGAATCCCAACCATTCAGCTTGTGGGTGCAGCAGCTGAGAAAAAAATATCTGTGATATGGCTTGTCCCAGTACTACAGAGACTTGCAGGAGATCGTGGCTGAGCTTTCCAAGCGCGTTTAGTAAAATCTGGCGTACAAGGCTGAGTTCGTTTTACTTAGCAGCAGTCGTAATATCTACGATTCTCTTGTGTAGTAGCGTCCTCGAACTGAGCCACATTTTCCAGTCATCGCGGTGGTCTGTACAATGGCCTGCATCATGGCTTCAAGCTATGCTCCCTGCAGGCACACCTGATGGAGATGAAGTCGCAGGCAATTGGAAGCAGCTGCGAATTGTGACATCGACGTTTGACAACTATACGGAGCGCATTTTGGAGCAGCTGCAGCGGAACGGAAGCAGATCTTCGCCTTGTCACACGGTACACACTAATGTGACGCGCGTTGTTCTGGGCATGATGCCTGGTATTAGTGCAGCAAGGTCTTCAGATCTTCGTGATGGGCTCGGGGTCACCAGCTTAGCTACCGGTGTGGAACACACCCTGTTATTGGTATCCTACTCGGCAGACGGATCTCCGCGTTGTGCAGGTGGGGATTTCTATGAGACGGACTTGGCGAGCAGCCACTGGCGTTCTCGACCTCCCATTGAAGATCTCGGTAATGGATCGTATGCTGTCACCTTGCTAGTGGATGACGCGTTTGCAGGGAGCTTCAATTTCTCTGCCTTTCTGCTCTTCGATGCTTTCCACGGCCTTGATCACGATTGCCGGAGGTGGATGATCGGCCGACAAATGGTCTCGCTCCAAGTCCAGTTTGTGAAACAAGAAGATCGCGCAGCCGGATCATCATCAACCCATGATGCTGCAGAAGATCAGTCTCCAAATGGGCTTTTTCCTCAAGACTTGATGAAGAAGCGCCGGCGGATTTGTGATCGGGATCGTGACTTCGCGCGAACTAGGCCATGGATGGGCAGGTGGTCGAGGACCTGGATCAACGACTCCTGCGAAGCAGATGGCGAGGGAAGGTTTCGCTACTGCGTTCCGTCGGAACACGACAGTTGCAGCAGCAACGAGTCGTCGTACCAGTCATGTGAAGGTCGGTTATCGAAGCTGGAGAGCAATGGGTGGGTGTATTCCACTCGGGGCTGCACACCCAAGATCTTCGAAGCACAGGAGGCATGGAATTGCTTGGACGGAAGATGGCTGCTCTTCTGGGGAGACTCCAACTTCCAAGACACGATCCGCAACTTGCTGCTGTTTGTGTTGGAAATCCCGGTTCCACACTGGACAAATATCTCGGACTGGGAACTCCGGAGAAGCTTTGAGGATTATTTTGTGAACCCGGTGAGACCAGATCAAGCTGTGCACATCAGCTCCATCTTCAATGGCCATCATATAGTTTCGGGAAACTTCGAGGGCTTAGGTTCATTGCAAGATTCCGACTACCGCGACTGGATCCTGAAACATTTCCGAGAGAAAAGTTCTTCTCCTGATACCATCTTCATGAACTCAGGTCTACACGACGGCGTAGCTTTCAACACAACAGCCGAGTACGTCACAGCATTGGACTTGTCACTGGATTTCTGGGAGTCGGTATGGAATTCCATGAGGAGAAAACCGAGGGTCGTGTACAGGACGACTGTGACACCCGCAGGCTATTCTCGGGGCATGAACTCCAATCCACACAAGATGGAAGTGTTCAATAGAATCATGGTGGAGCGATTACACGCGCGGCTACCCACTGCACAATTCGTGGATGCCTACGACCTTACCTTCCCTTGGCATTACGACAACAATTACAGCGATGGTGGTCACTATGGTCGTGCTCCAGGCGTGGATTTTTTCTGGCACCGCAAGCCTCACCATTACTTCGTGGATATCATGCTTGCTCATCTTCTTCTCAACGCCATTTGTCCACAAGTAGCTGCTGCACAAGAGGACTCATAGCTCCAGCACCATCATGGCAACAAAATTTTTACACTGATGCGAAAAAATAAACTCTCTAGGGAGCTGTCTCTTCCCCTGTGTTCAAGTGTGCACTCGAGCTTCCTGTGTCGACCGAGAGCTTCTTCCTCATTGCAATACAGAGAAGAGACTACTGGAGCTTCTCATAACAGCACAACACAACAAAAGCAAGCTTCCCCGCGAGCGAAGGAACTTGGGCTAAAAGCTCAATGCACAGAAATTCTTGCCTCTTATTGGCTAAACCAAAATTCGAATTAAGTTTTTTTCAGAAAGCAAAGAACTTCCTGATTTTTTTTTCCCAAAAGGAAATTGGCTAAAGTAAATTCTCTGAGGTAAAATTGGCTCAAGTAAATTGGCTCAAATAAATTGGCTGAAAGTAAATTGGCTAAAGAAATTGGTTGAGGTTGAATGATTTTGGGCTACCTTATTTATTAGAGTCAAAACCAAATTTTCTTTTGATTTCAAGAAATAGTTGTCTAATTAACACATTAATATTACAAATCAAAGGGGCCCATTTTTGGATTTGGTAGCTTTTGGCCTCTTTTTTTCAATTCGATGAAGGTGATTTTGGGCTAAATTATTTATTAGGGTCAAAACTATTTCTCTTGATTTGAGGAAATAGTTCTCTAACATTAATTTGTAAATAAAAGGGGCCATTTTGCATTTGACAGTTTTTGGGGCCTCTTTTTCTTGTTGGCTAAAGTTGATTTTGGGCTAACTTATTTATTAGAGTCAAGATTATTTCTTTTGATATGAGGAAATAATTCTCTACCATGAATTACAAATAAAAGGGGCCATCATTTTGTATTTGACAAATTTTGGCCTCTTCTTTTTAAATTAGGCTAAAGCTGATTTTAGGTTAACTAATTATCGGAGTCAAAACTATTTTCCTTCACTACAATTGTATTTGTTCTGGCAAACCTGAATTTTTCTAAAAGGAAAATGATTGGCTCAAGTTGATTTTGGGCTAACTTATTATTAGAGTTTTAAAGTCCATTTCTTTTCTTTTGAGGAAATAGAAACACAAAAAACAAAAAAATGAGAGCACATTGATCATGTATTTGACAATTTTTGGGTTTTAAAAAAATAAATCAGTGATGATGATTTGTTGGACTTGGTTTAAATAGGGCGATGTTAGGTTCCATAAGTTGCAAGTCGTCACTTGCACATTTCCAAATGGAATTTATTTAGCCCATTCTGAAGTAAAGAGACCTGAAAAGGTGTCTTTTTGGATTAGTATATTTTTAAAGGTTTTTATTCTCCGACATCATATTTACAAGCAGATTTTTGATACCTTCTCCACCAATTTGTATCTCATTTAAAAATTTAAAAAATCTTAATTCAATTGTTGAATTTGAATTCAAATTTCATCCAATGTATTTGAATTCAATTAGATTTAATTAAATCTAAATTGAATTGAATTAAATTTGAATTCAAGTTGCATGCAATGTCATTCAATATTTGCATTCAAATTGAACTTAAATTTTACAAAAACAATTCATTTTTTCATCAAGTGATTGACATTTGTAATGTGTAGCAATGCAAAGGCTGAATTAGTTAAAGTTGATTGTTGGCTGACTTATTATTAGTGTCCAAATTGTTTTATTTTGGAGGAAATATAAACAATTACAAATAAAGGGGCCATAATTGGCAATTATTGAATTCTTGATCACCTATTGGAACTTATCATAAAAATTTGGTGATTTTGAATATTCTGGCAAATTTGGGCCCATTTTTCTCATGAAATGTCCTTTGTATAAATTGAAATCATATTTTTCAAGTCAAAATTTGATAACATTTTGCCCCCCCCAGCAAAAAAAAAAACCCCCTTGATTCTATTACACTTTTCATAATAGCTTAGGGGCACTAGTAAGAAATGTGGTGCACTTCATTAACTTGATTCATTATGGGGGTTATAAACATGAACTAGGTCACCATATTATTGCGCCATTTCACCTTAGGTGAAACTTTAGCCACTCATGTCCACTTTCAATGAAAGTAATTCCCTGAGGTAATTCATCAAGGTATTTTTTGTATTATTTCTAAAATATTCTAGTCTAGAATAAAAATTTGTAGTTTGTAATTAATCCATATATTGCATTGCAATTAGGTGTATAATCATTAGATGTATGTATGAAAAATGTATATAATGTCAATACATTATATAATGTGATTTTAAAATACATATACATATATAATATTATACACTTATATAATAAAAATATTTCTATAAGTTTTGTTTGGAAAGGTGCACATGTCATGCGCCTTTTCATAGAAACAAAAATAAAATTCAAACTCAAACACTTCCTTCATTTTATAAAATTTTATTTAAATTACTAACTCTAAAAACATATCCACACCATCTAAAAACTATGCAAATAATTTCACATGAAAATTATTGTTAAACTTGATATTAAGTTAAACTTAAATTGGAATAGAATTCACTTGGACAAATATATGATGGGAAGATAATAAAAGCTCTACAAAAGATATTGATTATTAATATTACAATGTTAAGGAAAACATACTGTGATCACAAAACATTGATGAGCATAATTTTTTTAAAAACAAACAATGGTTGTAAGACATTGCAAGGAATTATTAACAAAAGATGATCAAACAATCAAAATTAGAATTTTTTGAAATCGTGAAGAAGATGATTAGATGATGGAAATGATCAAAACAAGAAGGTAGCATAAGGATGTGGAGAAAATAAAAGGGAAATGGAAATTAATGAATGTTTGCAAAAATGTGCAAATTTGATGAAGTAATCAACCATGCACAACAAGATGCCATAGCATTTTGCACACATTGCCATGATATTGTCATAATTGTATGCAATTTATAATTAGATAATGAAATTTATGATTATTTTGTGTTAAAGGGTGTTCTATGACCTGTAGTTGTTCATTTTGAACTTTTAGATCTGTAATTATACATGATTGTAACATTTTTTAATAACTAAGTTACTGGTTATGTTTTTACTGGTTATCATTTTTTATCTTTGTTCTTGACCATGTACTTTGGGACTAATGATTGTAATGAGGATTTTTTTATTATTGGCATTAAAGCAAATCAAGTTTTTTTTTGTAAAGTTCTTTGGTTTTTTTTAATTTAGAATTATAGAATTTTTTTTTGACTTGCATAGAGTGAAGTAATGTGTATTGTAAATCATAGAAAAAATTGTAGAAATTGATTTGATTTGAAGAACTTGATAGGAATTAAAGCATAAAATCTACCTTTTCCACTTTGCAAATTGATTTTACATACTACATCTTGGATCTAATGTTTTCAATCATTAATAATATATCATTTAAGAATATGCATGTTCAAGTTTGGTCCAAAAACCATTCACAATGAGTGATAGTTTCATTTAAAGTTATGTCTATTCACAATGAATGTCCTATGGGGTCTATAGGATGTCATTAGAATACCACTATTGTTACAATGAATATGTGTGAATATATTAATTGAAAATAACAATGAATAAAATGTTATGTAATTTTCCATCCTTTGTTGAAATATTGAAGTTTTTCTCCCCAATGTAAGATATGTGGATAAATTGCAAAACATATGCAGATAATATATAATTGATCACAAATTATATTAGAACTAAAAGTATATAATTTTACAATTCAACACAAATGTTTTTGATGCATTGAATGTTGAATTGGAAGAAATTTCTTTGGCTTGTGTTCACACATGTGCTATGATAAATAATTTTTTTTAAAAAAAATTCTGTGATTATATCGTGATATTGAATCCAATTAAAATTCAATGCAATTTGTTTCATTTCAATTTGGAACCCAATCCTTCAAATTCAAAGGCATCCCTTTATCAAATTCATCTTTCAATCCTTTTTTAAATTAATGAATTATAATTGGCACGTAATTTAATTTCATTTTTTTTTCCCCATGTTAACCCATGAAAATCACAAGCATCTCAAGTACTTATATATATCATATTTAATAATTAACATATATTAACTAGTGTATTACAAATTGATATAATTTTTTATAAAAAAATTGACATTTTATTAAGTTGATGAACTAAATAGCTAGAGTTTTAAACTTTTTGGAGCTAAAAAGATTAATAGCTTGGGTTCTCCCAATTCAATAATTCTCAACATGAAGTGTCAAAATCTTGAAATAGTTTCAAAGAGTATTAAATTATTGGCCTTGCAAGAACTAGCACTCACACTCTTATCATTGCAAAAGCTAAAAAAATGGAGCAAGAGATTTCTTGTAAAAAAATATGAAATGTTTTTGTAAACTAATTTGGGTCATCCTTATTATGCAAGAAAATTTTGGTAAATGTATTTGGGCCCCGGACCATTATGCAAAGGATGATATGAGAGTACCTTCCATCTTGTAGCTCGGGCTCAGTCCTCGTTACAAGGTGAAAGGCATTGACAAATAATGCCACCCCCACACTAAATTGCTTGGAAATATTTAAAATATCCCATGCTTAGATTCAATCAGGGTCTATGTGGCCAAACCTAACATGTCTTGGAATTAATAACATGCCCACTAAAAGGCTTCACTCAAAAGGGTGTACAAGCACGTTCTGTTCACCGAGGCCAAATAATTGAACTCCCAAATCCTAAAAATGTTTTGGACAAAGTGATGAACCCACCCCCAAAAAATTCTTGCAATATGATCACTAAGTAGTAGGTAGGGTTTGTCACTTATGGTAAAGCTCTAGAGTGTGGGCATTCTCAAAATTAGGGGGCCGGGATGGGGTGAGAGCCAAGTGGAACCCTGCATTTTGGTTTGGGAATGCCCCCCCACATGTGGGCTTTACCGATCATAAAGCATGAGGTGAATGTTATCATGAACTTAACACAACAAACATATGTAAATCACAAGGGGTAGGAGGAGAGGGGTCTTATGGCTAGGTGTTAAGAATGGGATGAGGCTTATGCTTATAGGTAGACTCAAGGCACCATCCACTCTTAAGGAGTGGTCCTCAGATCAATCTTCTCTCCTAGCAGGGAAACTCATGGATATAACTGCCATAAAAAATCAACTCCGAAATTTCTCAATGTGGTTTGTGCAATTGGGTTATCAAGCTTAGAAATTTCCAGGGGAAACCTTGGCTTTTCATGTTGTGGATCATCTTGGAAGGACAATTTTTCTCTACACACCCTCAAGTTTCAACAGATGTTTTGCCAAGACCTTGTTAACTAGAGTTCAACTAGTAGAAATCGGTGGTTTTTTTGGTGGTTTCAAAACTTTTGTTGAAAATTTCCAAAATTTGAGCCTAATTTGCCAAACTTTACACTAAAAACACACACATGAATTTTTTTTCAAAATCACAAAATTTTGTTACTTGGTGGCAAAAATTTGCCCCCAAAAAGAAACACTGCTAGAGATCTAAAGTAGAGGCTCATAGCTAATAAGAGTGCCACATTTGATGTAAAATTTTGAAACTTTAGTATGATAAAACCAAAAAGAAAAATGTGACAACAGGAGGGAATCACCAATCTTGCCAAGTTTAGGGTACTTGAGAGGTTCTCTGGCCATGTCCAAGACAAAGCTCCCACCAAAGGCCTTGGCAGGTGCTTGAGTTTTTAATTCTGAAAATTTCAACAATAAAAAATAAAGTTATTGTGAGATATATTCATCAAGACACTTTAAATTTTTATTTATAAAACACATGGCATATTGGAAAAATGTACAAAGGCATATTTATTTCAAATGATTTGAACTGTTTCAATGTTCAGGTGGACCTTGACGTAATTACCTCCTTTGAAAATGATCAGAGATCAAACTCTTACACCTGAAGCAACTTTGTGCAAATTTTGGTAGATTAAAAAATAATTTAATTTATGCCAAAGCCGCTAATGTACTTCAATATTGCCACCAAGGTACTACAATATTTGAAGCAACAATTTTTTTTTCAAGTCTGCAAAGTTGCCAATCTGGCCACACAGTTCAGCTTTGTGTGAATGGAGCTTATTGGGCCAATTTTTTTTATTGAAAAATTACTACGATGACAAGTTGTCCATAGCAAATGCCCACAAACTAGCAACATTTCTAAACAACGTAGAAAATTGCTATGTCATATCATTTGGCTAAGAGGTAATTAATAAGGGAATAAATTTGGTTACAAAGCACCAACAAATCTCCAAACCAATAGCAAAGGCAACACTAATAGTCATTCAAAAGGTTTGTGTCCTGTGACATGTATTACCTAGATGTATTGTTCTGTCAAGGAACATGGTTTGGACTTTGTAGTTGTTGTCAAAGTGAAACAAAGCTTTTTTCTAATCAAAACAACACCATATCCTCATAGTTGGGCAATGTTGTTCAATGTTGATAGTCCAACAAGATGAATCCTATGTAACATGTTTTAATCTACCTCACAGTTCTAGCTACAATGTACAATGCTCTTAAGATTCAAGAAATAGCATTTAATTAGCATGAAAGAAATGGATTACATATTTCACCGATGATCAATAACTTGATCATCTATGTGCACTATGTAGGGTCTATTGTCTATCACCAGACCTTTTGGTGAAGCATCAAGATGTGCCACAATCCACTTTTTTAATGTTGTCATTTGAACATAGTATGTCTTTTGCAAATTTAGTGCTCTACAAAGTGTCCAATCTCTTGTTAGCTCTCACACAAACATTGGAGAATCCATAAGACATAGTACATATAATTCTAGACATCTTGAAACTTGAAAATTAAAAGATTACCCACATCTTTGCAACCAAGGCCTTCACCTACACCACATATACAATCTTAAACCCACTAAGATTATAATATATATGGTTATAATCACAATCAAACGAGTCAACAGTGACAAAGGACTTGATAAAAAATGGGCCTTTTGTGGTCATTTAGATTTTTTCATAAAAAAGATTTTTTGAGCAGCATTTTTTAAAATGTTTACAATTCCTCAATAAATTACATGATTTGTGTTAACTCTTTTTTAATAAATATGAATCATTTTTAAATGTATAAAATTTGCAAGATCCTATCTTTTGTTTTGAAAAATGATTATAATTTCAAATCGTCTTAAAATATGTTAACTATTTTAAACTTTAGTTTTTTGTATAATAAGCCACAAATTTTTTCATATGTCATACACATTATGACCCATTTACATATGGCAAATGACTCTTGAAATTTGAAATTCCTAAAATTATATTTTGAATTTCTAAAAAAATTTAGTACCATACTTTTTTAATTATAAATGATTTTCGAATGTGGATGGTATATTATCATTATTTAAATATTTTTCCCATCAAAATTCTTGTATTGGAAGAGTCCTTAGCCTAGTGGTTTATAAAATTGATTTTTTGGTGTTAAAGTTCAAAAGTCTTTTATTAAAACCAAAACTCAATTTATTAAATTAAATGAATTTTTAAAGAAATCAAGACTCATATAAATCATTTTAACACAAATTTCCTTGATCAACTTGACATTAAAATGACATTATAAAAATATGTTTAACAAAATTAATAATGTTTTGGCTGTTTGACATGGCTTTTGGTTCGTTTGATTGTGGTCACACCCACATGCGCCATCATCATTTCAATTCAAATCAAACGTGTGTAGGATGGCAAACAGACCAATTTTAGTTTATCATCTCCAAGTGAACTAGGAAATTTTGCAAATTTACCTCTTCTATAAGCTTTTAACTTTGTTGGGGATCAATATTTCCATAAGCTTGTCAACCAATAAACATCTAACTCTTGGACATTAAGACCTACATTTGCTTCTTCCATCCTTTCATCATCTACATCTTACTCCCTCATTTATAATTTGCATGGTTATAAATTACTTTGTATTGTATCCATCATCATCATCATTGAACTCTTTTCTTAGGTTGTTAGCTTCTACATTTAAAAAATATAAGAAACACCAACAATAAACACCAATAAATGCATCCAATGGTGAGTGCAAACTACAATGACTCACTTTTCATGTCGCAATGGTAGTTTTTATGATATGATGTAAATGCAATAGTTAATTTGTATTTCATATCTCATAATTTTTTGATAGGGACTTAATTTGAAATTATTAAAATGAGTATGCATATGATGTATGTATTTGTTATTCATAACTTGCAAAATTAAAAGATACATGTACTCCTAACTTAAAAACATGAATTTATTCACCTTGATAGCAAGTTTCATGTATGGATTGCAAAATGATTCAATGATTGAAATTATAATTGTTAGAGACTCCATTTTAATTAAATCATATATGAATATAATCAAGTTTGAAAAATATTGTAACATGTCAATTGTAGGTTACTCTTAATGAACTTTTTGTTTTTTACTACTCATGTTAAAAATAGAGGTCTTTTTAGAAGTCCATATATCATTATATGGAAAATTATTCATTTTATGTTGGGTTTGCACATATTGTATTATATTTCTTTAATTTTTGTAGATCATTAGTTAAACCCTAAAAGAAAATTGGGTAAGGTGTCAAATTGACATTCAAATAAAACTCATTGTAATGTCTTTCAAATTTCCTCAAAAGTGGGTGGGATATTGACAAACATAAGGTACTTCCAAAATGTATTAAGAAATTTCTCTCATGCTTTACCCATATTTTAGGTTTATTATAATGTTAAACTTGTGTTTTACAACAAGTAGGGCCCATAGGTGGGGAACATGCTTGGAAGGTGAGGACATATTCCACAACCAATGATTCATCATAAGTCCTACTTGAAAATTGCCCTCAACTTGAAGCTTTATCCTACACATAAGAACTTAGCCATTTTTTTCATGTGAAGGTCTTGTTGAATATTCTTAAAATCTTTTTAATATGTCTTTTAAAAAACATTAAAAATCTTTAAATTTTTCTTGATATTATTATGTTAAGGTGTATATTACAAAATATCCCAAAATATGTCATAAATTATTTTTCAAATTGTGCTTTTAGTGTCAAAATTGCTTCTAAGTTGTGGTTATTACTACTAATGGTACATGTTAATATGATCGCACCCATTTGTACTAACAACATTTTAAACCATCATAGTGTGTTTTCACCTTTGGGTGATCTTGATAAAATTGAATGATCTTGAAACCCTAGCATAAAACACTTAAAGGTATTTCATTTTGTGTGGGGTAAAGCCCAGGGGTGAGGGAGTTATGGAAATTGGTCCCTAGAGGTAGAGGTCGAAGGGATGCTCATTTTCCATAAATGCTCAAAAATGAGGGCTTTGCTTGGTATAGAAAACGTCCAAAGATTTTCTTTTACATGCAATGAATTATACAAAACAACAATGCGTAAACAAAAACTTGTGCAAGGTAAAAACGCACAAACAAATATTTCCTCAAACATTGAGTGAGTTGAACAAGGTGGCAATTAAATCTAAAATAATGAAGAAATAATTAACACGTGTTACAATAATAATAACCATTACTACATAAGTAGACTCTACAAGTAATCACCCAAAAAATGAGACACCTCATTGATGTGAATTTTGTGAAAGAATTACATAATTTCTTCCAAGCATTATTGACCCTTCACAAGCATTTTTAAACCCCACCAAAACCATATGGGGTTGAATTCGATATGAAAAAATCAAACATCTTCAAATGTCATTGATTTGGTTCACCTATTAAAAAAAATACCACAAAGATTAATCAAAATCTTGAACAATAAAAACGAGAGAAAATGATTTTTTTTAAAAACATGTACATAAACACATTTCAAAGGTCTTGGTTTCTTTGAAATAGTGATGTGGCCACCTAAGCTGAAAATTCTTTAAGTAGTTTAAGTAGACTAGGGAATATTTGGCCCACAAATCAAATTGACCACCATCATGTCTTTCAATGTGAAGATTGATCTTTGGACCTCAAGGGTGAAAATCAACTTTTTTACTAACAAACCGCCCAACTTGTTATGAAACTAAAAAGGGGTGCATTTTATGTAACTCGTGTTTTGTTCTCAATGTTACACAAATGTCAACTTTCTTATTTAACATCTTATCAATATTTTATCCAAGTACAAAATTGAAAATAATTTTTAATATTTTTCAATCATGCACACATTTTATGTTTTTCTCCTTTGAAAAATGTACATTCATTTTAACAAGAAAAAACTTGTATTTCATTGTTTAATAAAATTTCAATAACCATTCTTTTGAGTAAAAGACTTAAATACATGATTATGAAATGGAACAAATTGTATGGCTAACATAATAATAAATAAATGATATATCTCCCAATTTTAAATTTTATATCATAAAATATTAATACTTATAATATTTCAACTTTAATGTTTCATACTTTATTCATATTTTGTCCCCCAAAAAATCATTCTTTATTTTTTTCAATTATGCACACATTTAATGATTTTTTTAATAAAAAATTAAACTCATATCAAGATTTTAAAAAACTTGAATTTTCTTGTTTAATAATATTTCAATGACCATTCTTTTGAAAAAAATACTCAAGCACATGATTTAATAATGGAAAAGATTATTTGGTTAACATGATAGTAAATAATTGATATATGTCCCAAGTTTTAAAGTAATAGTAATTTAAAATTATATTATAATTTTAAAATTAATATATATCATAAATTCATGTTACTATTTTTATTTAAAGGTAATAATATATATTTTATTCAAATATAATAGTCAACAATAGATCATAAATATTTTATATTTAAAAAGATATAATAATATTATTTTAAATTAATTTTACTACTTATGACATACATTAATTTTAAAGTATTAGATTTTAAATTAAAACATGTCAAATAATTTTATATAATTAATAAATTTGTGGAATTTTATATGTTTTATAAATATAATATGTTAATGTTAATTTCAAATTATAATAATATGTATGATGTATGATGCCATTAATTGTACGCCCAATCTACATAACCTAACTAGTAATTAATGTAACCTATAAAAGTAATAATAATTAGCTTTTCTTAAATTAATTATTAATTTGCAATAACTTATATATCATAACCTACCTATTAGTTAAAATAGGTAGGTTCAGATAGGCTAAATCATTACCCATTACATAGATTTAGGCCAAGTTAGCTATTTTTGTTTAGTAGGTATGTAAGTATAGACTATAATAGTTTCCAATATGAAATTTAGATAGTAATATAAAACTAAATTACCACCAATGCCAACATTGAATGTACTTCAATTATAAACTTTAATAATCAATTGCAATCACAAACTTGATGCAACATGTGGTTTAATCATCTATGTATAGTTAGCAAAATATGTTAATGCATTTGCAAAAATTGAGTTGGTTTCCATTTATCACTGTAATTTAACAATAATTAATAACATATGTTAACTTTTCATTAGTCTTTTAATCCAAACACAAGGTAGTCACAAATTATAATCACATAAATATGACTACAATCTAACACTTGTGATTCAATGACATGTAAAATTATTACATATGTAGTTGCAAAATGAATTGATTTGGACAATGATTATACCCTAGTCACAAACACATGGTTGGGATGGACAAGATTTTTTTTAGTGAAATGAAAAGTGATATTTAAAAATTATTTTTTAGATGGATGAAAAATTGTAAACTTATTTATGTAAAACAAAATAAAATAAGTTTTTGTTAAGAAGATTGGCATGATTCATTTTATTGTTAGTAAAAAAATCCCATTTATCATTACATTTTTTCACATATATTATTATTATTGGGCGATGGAAATATGCTTGAATGTTGATATATGTCCTTGAAGAAATTGTTGGCTATTTGATTAAATGCATTATCACAATTCTATATCCAATGATATTCATTGGGGTTATATCAAATGACCTTTACAATTTAATCCAATGGGAATTAGGTTAAATTCAACAATCAGTTAAAAATGATAGTATTAAATGGTGCAAATTTAATCTTTAAAATATCTGCATAATGCATAATTGAGATGAAAAAAATGTGTCAAGAAATGTGAACCATTTGATTACATTGACGGTCATGATCTAGAGAGTTAAATTAGGGTTAGATCAAACCATATTAGGGTTTGAATAAAAAACATTTAAGGTTAGTGCGAATGGTGATTTGGTCCAATGGTGAAGATTTTGCAAAATGGATGTTTCATATTTCTTTGTTTTCTTATAAATATTGATCTCTTGTCAATGACATCTCATCTATCATTCATCTAATGTTACATTGCCATTTTTCTTGTTCATTTTTTGTAGGATATGTTTACTTTATTTTTAGCTTTAGCCTTGGGTTTGTGTGTTCTTTTTTTAGTCTTGTTCATTTTTGTTAGTTCTCACATAGGCCTTGTCTTGTCGAACTTTTATAATGACACCTTTTTTCTTTTACTAATTTGTTTTTATTGTGTAGTTTGCTTTGATCATATGTAACCTATTCAAGAAATTTGCTACAACTTTAGGCAACAAATTTCCTTCTCAAATTTGGTTTTTGATTTTTTGTTTTTGATTTATGTCTTTTGGTAGCTTGATATGTTCATTTTTCAGTTTCTTGATTGTCAAACATTGGTCTACTTTGAAATTACTGTTATTGCAGTTTTTTATTATCTTGTTTTATGCCAATTTTTTTTTATTACTTTTTTTCTTTTTTGTAAACATCTATAAAAATGTGTTGCAATGATTTTTTCTTGAAATATCTTCTAACAAGTTTTTTGGGTTATATGATGCCAAAGTTATTTTGATGTAGCATACAAGTCTCTTGTAGTTATGCAACATCATTTTTTTAATTTCTATTTTTTAATTTCTTGATTTTGTTTTAATTTTAATTTGCTTATTTTTTGGTGTATTGATTATTATTTTTGGTTTCTTGATCATCAAATGTTGGTCTATTTTGAAATTATTATTATTACAGTTGTCTTGATTCATGAGTTGATGTGTCTTTGTTACTTGATGATTTTCATAAAGATTTATCTAGATTTATCTTTTTTCTTGAAATATCTTTTAACAATTTGTTTTGCTATAGGTACCAAGGCTATTATGATGTAGTATGCAAATCCATTACAATTGTGCAACAACAATGTTTTGGTACAAATTTCTCCATTTGCCATTATGGATTTCATGTTGAATTTTCTTGATTTGGATGTTGATTGTGACACTAGTGTCTACAATGATGACTTTGTTGACGACTAAATAATAATTAAAAGGTTTCTTCAACTTTCTGGTCAAAATTGCTTTTGATGATCCTTGTTAGTTTGGGGAGGAAATTAGCTTGTGCACCAATATTGATGTTGAAGTTGATGATGATGAAAATGAGTCGAAATTGCATTTTCATGATTTGCACCTTGCTGAACTTGAGAACATAAGGGCTAGCAAATAGATGAAGAATAGGCATTTAGAAGGTTGGGTAAAGAATGCCTTTGATGCATGGAGGTATTTCAAGAAATTAGACCCATGTATGTCTATTGAAGACTTCTTTGAAATTGGTCTTAAATTTCTAGTTCAATGGTTTTCAAAAACGATTTTGCAAGTGTTAAAGAAAAATGAAAAATTGTGTCCACCTACAAGGTTAGTTTGATATTGTTTTTGGTTCTATTTTTATGAACCCTTTAACATTTTGACACTAATTAATTATTTGTTTATGTGGTATTACTAGTTTGTTTTGTGCATTTCAGAGGGCTATAAAATTTCAAGAAGCATCAAGGTGTGTCAATTCAAATAATTCAAGGCTCAAATTCAACATTTGAACTCATCTAGTCTATGAGCATGTCAAACTTGTGTTGAATGAAGCAATATCAACATCGATAAAAAATGGCCTTGGTCAAAGCATAAAGAAGTCTAACTTGCTCACATTATCAAAAGAAAGGTCAATGTTAAATGAATTGAAATGTCAATTAAACAAACCTCATGGACTCAATTGTGATTTGATTACTTTTGCACAAAGAACTTTATTATTCGAAGGGTAAATGAAGTTCCACATAGTTGATGAATTTAATTTTTCATTGCATGTAGACAAATTTGGTGAGTTTTTAAGGTATGTCATCTTTTAATCATACACCATCTACTTTGATTTTATATGACTTTTTGTTTTTTCCTTCATTTTTATTTTTTTATTTCAACCAAGTTCTAATTTTTTAAATGCATGGTCATCAATCTATTATTTGTTTTTCTCCTTCTATTTTGCAAGTACTAAAATGGCTCTAACAAATATTGGAGATTTGATGTAGACCACCATGGCACTAATGATCATAGAACTCTGGTTAATTATTACATTGTGGATGTTATATAAACCTTCAAGGCTTTGATGGCACATAGACTTCTTTGGAATGAACCTCCTTTTCATCCATTATTCCTCACACTAAATAATTAATTCCACCAAAGGGATCCTATATGGTTTACAAAGATTCCTATTGGGAAAAATACCTTGAGGTTGCTTTCAAAGTGATTGATAGATGATATATTAAAATTGAAAAACAAATAGATAATTAATAAAATTGGTCATGACATAACCATTATTTGAATGGCAAATGCATTTGTGTCAATTGAATATGGCATGAAGATTTCTATGCATTGGGACCCAAAAAACTATTCCAAGTAAATTTATTTATTTATTTTTAATCTATTGTTCTTGTTCCAAAATTTAATATCTTTTTTGTGTTTTACATGTATGAAAGGTGTTTTATGCATATGACAGAACCAACACTAAGGGGAAGAATAGAACAATGTAGAAAATCATTTTTGGTGAAATACATGGTGACCATCCAATAAACCTTTGAAAAAACTTTAGTTGAGGAACAATGATCTTTCAAAAGATTTAAAGTACTTTTGCATGTTTTTTTGTTTCATTTCATTATTGCCTTGCCCTTGTTTCCTTTTCCTATTTCTTTTTGCCATAATTTAATTTTTCTTTTAAAGTTGTAGGCCTCTAATGCATCTTGTACTATAACTATGGTTGTGAAAGATCCTTTTAACAAAAAATTGTGAAAGATCCTTTTAACAAAAAAAATGTAACTCCTAACACTTCTAGTTTACAAGTTTATTAGTAACAACATGCTTTAGTTGTTATTTCAAGTTGAAATGTGATGAGTTCAAATGTTGTCAATCCTACATGTGCCAAGACTATTTTTGAATTGTAGGATGATAAAGACATGGTATTACAAAAAAATTTAGAAGGTTTTTTGACTTAGTATGAATTGATGTCAATTTGTCAATGGAAACCAACAATTTCTATATAGAAATCAACAATTGTTACCAACATTGGGGGGCATCGATTGTAAAATTTAACAAATTACAACATTATTTTTTGAATATTTGATCTCAGTATTATTGTCAACCTTCGTTGGAGTATGCAAAATCCTAAGTGGATTTCTAGACACTTTGACATTTGTTGAAGGACACTAATAACATTTGAGATTAACTTCATTACACCAAAATGCATCTTAATTCACTTTGGGTTTCATTAAATTTTGAGTGAAGAACATTTTTACAATTATGAAACTAGTCAGCCCCCAATGACTGAGGACTAATTGTTACATGCAGTGAATTGGTCCACTAATACTTAATGAGATACAAATTTACCAAGCCATTTCACTTGCTAGTTAATTAACTAGACAACATAAAAATCAATTAAATTTAAATTATTTAATATTTAATGTAATATTTAATATTATTGATAATTTCATGATTTTCAGCTTATGAATTATTGACATATGTCCCTACGTATGTTAGGTTAAACTTAGCCTAAGTACATAGGCCATGTAATCAACCTAAGTAGGCACCTACTTTAAGAAACTAGATAAAAGAATATTTGGTCAACTTACCATTGTTGACCACAAACACACCATTTGTGAAATTTGATCCCCCAACCTATAAAATGGAACCAAACACCCCTACCATCAAGCCACTGCACTTGTTGTGATAATGTGTTACATTGCATTATATTTATCAAATATTTCATTTTAAACATTACAAAAACATAAATTTTGAAAATTTATATTTTATTGAAATTTTGTCCAAATTAAATTATTAAAGTTTAATTTTAATTTTTTTTCAATAATGTACATAATTACATTTATTTCCTTTTGAAAAGGTAAAATCATTTAAACAATTTTTTTTTGAATATCACTATTCAATAACATTTCAATGACCATTCTTTTGAAAAAAAAACTGTTTAATAAATGGATAAATTTTTTGCTAATATAAAATTACTACCTATGTTATTAATGGTTATTGGTAGTTATTCTATTGATTATTAATAATTATTATTCTATTAATGGCTATTGGTGTTTATCGGTGCCTATTTTATTATAAGTTATTGTTGGATATTTTGGGCTATATTATCATAAGCTACTATTACCCTATTACCCTATTACCTTAGGTCATTATATTTTATTTTAGATTATTTTAAATTGTTATATTTAGGATAAAATAACTTATTTTAACATAAAATAGAATGACCTTGAATAACCTAAAGTATAACTTTAAATAACATATATTAACTTAAAATAAAATAACTTAAGGTAGAGCCTAAAGTTAGTTAAGTAATTTAATTTAGAATAACTTATAGTAAAAAACATATAATAATTTATAATAACCTATAATAACTTCTAATAATTTAGGGTATAAGTTAAAATAACTAAAATAACTTTAAATAATATAAGGTATATCATAAGATAACATAAAATATTTAAAATAACAACATATAAATAAATTTATTTAGCACAATAAATTATAATAATGAATTATGTGAATTAATAGTGAAACATGATGTTTACATAGTTATATATAGTAAAATAACTTTAATCACGTTGAAATCACTAAAGTGTAGTGAATTTATTTCACTTTTAAGTTTCCATAATGATTTAGGTTAATGAACTACACTCCATTTTTGTATTAGTGTTGTTAGTTGATTGTTATTTCTAACCTTTTTTGGGGGTATACAAGTACCTAAATAGAAATATAATTTATACTCATTCATGTTATTTCCATGATAGAATTAAATGAATGTTGATACTTTGACATTTTTTATGGAACTCCAAAAACACGTAATGTTCATTTTGTTGTCTTGAACTATTTGTTTTTCCCTCAATAATTGGAATTTGTAAATTATACGGGTAATGCACACCCATTGGATGATTTTATTGAAATGCAATACCACCAAAGCAAAGGGAAAATATCATATTGTACTTGATTTTTTTTTCAATACCTTCATCAAACTAATGCATGAACATAACAAATTTATTATAATACAATTTTTTAGTCCTATTAAACTACTTTCATCTTATCTAATTCAACAATGCAATACCCCAAGGACACATTGGAAATAACATATCCAACCTAATGCCCATATGCATTACCCTCATCAAGGTAATGCAAATGGGTGAAAGCATGGTAAAGTATGCCAAAAAAATAGTCCAACATGTAGTCACTATCACATTTATGGCATAAACATGAAAAAACCTATCCAAAACTTTTAAAACTTTCATTATAAAACAATGGTGCACTCCATTGAGTTTATAATAAGCTACATATAAAATGTGAGGAATTTTCATATTAAAAAATGGATGAAAAGTATGTTCTAAACCAGTTGGGTTTTCAAAATTACCAACATACTTTTATATGAGAACTTTGATAAATTATGACTATGATATGAAAACATTTAAAACACATTGATACATATTAGTGTTCTATCCATTTGAAAGTACAAAAAATTCAATTACAATTGTACTTTCATCATACTTGCATATACTTGAAGCAAGAACATGACACCTACTTTCTTGTACTTGTATTTCTAAAAATGTACTTAAATGCATATTAAAACATGTAATTATTCAATATAATGTAATGAATGAAGTCAAAGATCTTCTTCTTATTGATCATTAAAGTAAAAAATATTCATGAGTTCAATGTATTAAATCTTAGTTTATGGATACTTTCCACCCAAAAAAACGTATCTCTCATTGACATATTTTACCATGCTTTCACCCAAATGCACTAGATCATTTTATTGTTTTGCAATACCCTTAGGCCTAGTTGTAACTATTTTATCTCATCTATTTCATTGATGCAATACCCTATGGACACATTGATAATACAATGTCCAACCCAATCACAAATGCATTACCTTCATCAAGGTAATGCAAATGCACTAGATTATTTAATTGTTATGCAATATTCATGCCCAAAATAATATATTTCACCTCATTTGATTCATAAATGCAACTATTAGATTATTTTGGTCTTATGCAATACCTTCATGCCTATGATATATTTCATTTCATTTAATTGAACGATGCAATACCCTAAGAATGTATTGAAAATAACCTACTAATGTGCAATACCCTAGTTATAACTATTTTATTTAATTTATTTCATCAATGCAATACCCTTAGGCCAATTGAAATTATTTCATTTTATCTAATCTAATAATGTAATACCTTAAAGACATATTGGAAATAACTTATATTGACCTTATATGAAATACCCTAATATGGGTGTTAATCAATTTTAAATTATGGCCTCACATAAAACTAAAGTAAAAAAATCTAATTCAATTGCAAACCCTTCATTTGGTTTACAAGTGTAGTTATGTTGTTAGGAACCAAAAATAGTTGTAACCACTAATTAATTCTATGTTTTTAACACCAATCTTTTTTAATAATTTTAATTTGAAAATAAGTTAAAAATTTTACACATTATCAAGTCTAATATTTTATTATATACATGTTCAAATATGAAATTATGTCATTAACATTTGGACCTTCAAAAGTAGTGTAAAAAGACTTGTAAATGGACTTGGAAAACTTTGAAAAGGACATATTTTCTAGGGTGCAATCATATTAACAAATACCATTAACAATCATAACCATTGCTTAATTTTTTAAATTTTGGATTATAAGAAAAAATTATAAATAAAATGTTATTGTGAATACAAGCATACATATCATAGAAATTTGGAATTAATCTAATGAGTAAAAAAATACACAATTAATATTTTAAAAGATTCATAACCATTACTTAAAAGCAATTTTGACATTAAAAGAAAAAATTTTAAAAACAATTTAATGACATATTTTGAGATTTTTAAAAATATATACCTTAACAAAATAGTACAAAGAAATTCTAAAGATGTTTTTGAAAATTTGTTCTAAGAATATTCCAATAATACTTCCCAAGGGAGTGCTAGTGGCTCCTATTATGCCATTTGCACCTGTACCCTATTCCTATTGCGGTTATGCAAAACCATCATGGGTGTATTAGGGTTAGGTCTATGGGTTAAGGTATTCCATGGACCAAAACACAATCAAAGCCTATGCAATACCCTCATGGGTGTATTAGGTTTAGAGATAAGGATGATGGAATATGTTTTGTCTTGTCTAAGAGTATTGCATAACAAAAGTGTAAATACAATACCCTCATCATGCATATATAAACTATCTCAAATTCTAACCATGAAATAAGGGATTGTTTTTACAATGAGGGTATTGCACAAAAACATGCCTTCAAGTTTTAAGTTCCATAAACATTTGGACTATAATTGCAATACCCTCATGTATTAACAATACATCGAATCAATTTTTTGCTCAATGCAAGATACACATGCATTACATGGATATTAGTAACCTTGTTTCTATACAAATAAAATTCAAAATTTTTACAAGTAGATATTTTTACATACATTCATTTCCAATGCCAATGGGATATTCCATGGAGGCTAAATTAATCTACAAAAATGTGGCATGGAAAATTCATGGATGCCATACACATGGTACAATTGTGTATTAGTCCAAAAATGGAATGTCAAGTTAATTGCTCCCACCCTCATTCTCACTAGAACTTTCATTAATAGATTTCAATGATAATCCATTTGCATTCTGATAATGTGCCACTGCATTTTGTGCAAATTGAACATATTTTTAGGTGTATAATTATCGGTTTGCCACAATTATTTTTACCAAATTGGTTATGAAGGCCTCCTTGTTGGGACCTTGAATCCTAAAATGGACACACACACAAACCAATGAGTATAATTTGGAAAACAGATGTTTGAAACACAATGCAAATTTGAAATGAAAATTGAATGTGATGGAACTTACCAACCATGAATCATCTTTGATTCATGGTAATTCACAAATAAAATGATCTCATTTTCACATTCCTTTTTTAATGAAGTTCTCATCCAATTTTAGTTATCTTAAACATTTTTGAAGCCCTTTGCATGAAAGACCTTGCTAGCTCGAATTAAACCAACACAATCTTCATCCTTCTCTAATTTGGTCATCAAATGGGGGGGATGAACCCCACACCCCATGTTGGAATGCCCAATAGAGTGAATAACTTGAAATAGGTGATTCTTACCAATGTGGGCATTCGTGCCAATTTTATTCATAGTGCATCATTTCACAAGTGATCCCATTCACATATGGCACAAGTATTTGTTTAAGCAATTGTTTTTTTCTTGTTGCGCCAAAGCCTAGAAAGAAGATTGCTTAAAACTTATGCATTCACCAATGCATGGTCTTGATGGCCAGTATGACCCCTTTCACTAAATAGATGGGCGCTTAAGCTTCCCAATTCCTTGGAAAGATCGTGTTGTCAATGCAAATATTTTGTCAAATAAGATGCATTGCAAGTTTTAACCTTGCAAATAAATGTATGCCCATCTTTCTCCTAAGTCATGCCCTCCTTGGCAACCCCATGTGACACATTTACCCCTAAATTAACAAAACAAAAAAGAACAGAGGAAAAATTCAAAATATTTAAATAAATTGTAAAAGACCAAGGTATTGCACTTAATGATGAAAGATATTATAAAGGAAATGAGGGTATTGCATGCACACTAGTGACTACTCTTAAGGTTATTACATAGGCAATGAGGGTATTGCATACACAACAATGATTAATATTAATGTTGTCACATAGACAATGAGGGTATTGCATACACAACAGTGATTACTAATAAGGTTTTGACATATGCACCTAGGATAGTACACACCAACCAATGACTATTAATAAGATTGAACATTTGGCCATTAGGCTATTGCCAAAAATAAATTGGCCAAAAAAACCCCACCCACTCTTTCAATGTGAAAGAATGAACATGGTAATGAATTAACATAAGTTAAAAACTAGTGTTGACTTGTGGGAGGATTAAAAGCTACAAATGCTTGTTAGTCTTCACTACAAAAAATTTGCATATTAATGCCTAGTTTTTTTGACAATTTTTTAATCATAAATGCTACATGTGATTACAATTTGCTTCTATTGCCTTAGACAAGTCGCATAAAATTTTACTCACAAAAGAAAAATGTGGCACTAAATTGCAATGGTAGTTGCATGAAGATGCAACTTACATAACCATTTCATCCATCCAAACTAGCTTGTGTGGCATTGTTGTTTTGTGATTACTTTTACCACTAAATAATGTAATTGCATTATTTATATACATTTTTAAATATTTAAAATAAAATAATACATATTATTGATAATTTCATTGATATCAATTTATAAGTTGTTGACACATGTTATTACCTAGGCTAAGCTAAAAGCTTAGTCTAAGTTATTAAGTAGGTTGCCTAGTCTACCTAGCTAATAGGCTATATAGGTAAAAAATATTCCACAACTTACCACTATTGACCACAACCAATGTCATTTGTGAAAATTGATCCTTGAACCCCAAGGATGGAAATCAACTCTTTTACCACTAAGCCACCCCAATTATTGTGACAATATAATAATGTGTATTTTATTTAACTTTACTTGATTTAAACATTACAAAAAATGTCATTTTTGTTATTTGATATCTCATTGATATTTGGGGTGAAAGTAAAAATAGGTGGATAGTTTGGATTGTCAAAATTGTAATTTTTCGGCATCACAAACATAAGTTTAAAGCCATATTCAAAATTAAAATTCTCAAAATTTTCATTATTCATGTTATCATAAACTTTAATGGGAATCATCATAAAAAATTATGGATGAAATCTAAAAAGATTATGGATTCATAATGGACTTTTGAAATGACAACACTATATTTGTCATATAGGAAAAAATAAAAAATGTGGATTCAAAAAATATGTCAAAGTAGTGTCAAAATTTTATTTTTAAAAAAAACTATCATGAAATGAAGAGTTTATTAATGAAGTGAATTGAAACTTTCCATATATATATATATATATATATATATAATTCTTAAAAGTTTTAAACGACATGATTGTTGTAAATTTTTATCTTCGAGAGTTCATTTCACATTTAAAATTTTAATTTTTTGCATGGATTTTTTTATCAATCACATGCTTAAGGATATTAATAGCTTGGCTTATTAATATTTATGATTAAAAGCATAGGGGATAATTATAAGATTTACGGTTTGATAATTGTTAAACTATAAAAACATTTGCTAGTGTTAGATTATGGACTCTCAAACACCACTTTTGAACCACCTAACCATGTTTTCACCCTTTTGACAAGATTTAAAGTTTAATCTTAAAGTTTTTTCAATATGTAAACAACTAACTTTTTTCTTTAAAAACTATAAATTAAATTGAAAAGAAAAATACTTGAATTTTGTTAAATTGAATATCAATTCAATGACCATTCCTTGGAAAAAAATTAATTCAAGCACATAATTTATAAATGGAAAGAAAATTGTGATATATATATCTTTTGTATCTTAAACCTTCATTTGATTCTAAAAATTATATTATACAATTTTTCTTTTGAATATCATAACTTTAATATAAAAAATTTAATTTAAATGTGTGATATATAATTTATTCACATATAATATTTATAAATGGATATAAATAAATCATAATATAAATATAATAAAATATTTTGTATCGACCATATTATTTCCGATGTAAAAGATTAATCAAAAAATTTGATTTGAATTTTTAATATGAATTAATGACATATAGTAATTGATTTTATGGAACTATAGATTTTATTACTTTTACACTTGTAATATATTAAGTTTTATTTAAAATTATGATAAAAAAATTTATGTAAAAATAAATTATACATAATTTATAATTTATATTTCTAACGTTTATTTGATTTCAAAAGTTATATTATTTATTTATTCTTATAATATATCATACCCAAAATATAATATTAGATATATGATATATAACTCAATCACATATAATGTTTATGAATGGATCATAAATTAAGCCTAGTACCTAGTTAACCTATTCAATAAATAAATTACATTGCTAACTTAATTAAGTAATTAAATAAATAAAACCTATATCAACATAACAAAATACCTATTATTTAACCCACATACATATGACCTACTAGCTACTTACTACCTAATACCTAGCCTAATAGCTAGATTAATTACATAATATATTTAATTAAGTAATCAATATATACAAAAAAGTTATCACATATTGATTACCCTTACTATTTATTACTTAACCCATGTACATACTACCTACTACATATCCTACTTAATTACTACCTACTATCTAGCTTAATTTATAAATAGATTGATTAAATAACTTACCCCATTAATTAATTAATTAATTAAACATAACATTTTCATTCAACATAATAAAATAATTACTAAGGTGCAAATTTGTTAAGGAATACTAAAGAATTATCATTGGGTCACCCTTAGCTATGTCCTTTTCACTAAAGGACTTTCACAATAATCTACCATGAAAAATGGGTGTAGTTGGCACACATGGCAAAATTGTAACATTATGCAAGTAAGATCAACAGTTGCCTAATTGCGGTGGGCAATCAAAGTTTTTAGGTTTTCATGAAATTACGAAGTTTCAACCATTTGGACAAAAACTTTGTTGGCCAATGTTAAAAAAATTAATTTTTGACATTGTAAAAGTGTTGAATAATATTGTTTTAAAGTTGCTTGTGTTTAACTGCATGTGTTTGTTTTGATCATGTTGATTGAAGCTCACACATTGTAATCATTTTTTTTTTCTTTCAAGAAGACCAATGTTGGTTGTGAAGATGGAGGCGAAAACCGTAAATCCTACACTTTGAACTTTTTCTTTTAAGAATTTTGATGAAGTTGTTAATGAAGATTGAGGACAAAATATTTTTTGGCCATCGCATAGGTTGAATTTATGAAGGTTTCTACAATGGGCTGAGGTTGTAAGGTTCAACACTAAACATCATCATGTCACAAAGTTCAATAGAACTAACTTCCACAATAGGTAATCAGTTTCCAACTAGATTCCTTAATGTGAAGGAATTTTTTAACCATATGTAGTTCTTGAAGCCCTAATTTGTGGTTCATTGTGAGTTTCTAAGAAGATTACATCAAGCTTGCAAGCATGGCATTGGTTATTTTGGTCACCCATAGGTCAAGTTCAAAAGCTTTAAGGTTTAGGGTTATGTTACAATGTTGTTACATTTGCTAGTATGAATTCATTGCATCTTTGTAATGCAATACTACTATGGCTAGGAATTTGCTACAAAGTTCAAATTACAATTGCTCTTTGGTTTTTCTTTTGCATCATGTAGAGTTTTTTGGTTGTTTATGACCAACTACACAACTTAAAATGGTAAATTCACTTTTGAAGCAAGAGTTTCCAAGGTGCTTTGACAAGGAGATATTTACATTTGATGTGTGAGAAGTTATGTTTGGTACCACTTTTATTGGAGTAATAGTAACATTGATCATCATCCACAACCCATGTAGTAGCTCCAACTCTTCATCTTTAGTAATTTTCCTACTTCCAAACTCCATCCATCATGTCAAGTGTTCATGTTTCGACATCTTTTGTTTCGACACGACATGAACATAGATTGCTTGTAGGCAAATTGCTTGTAGGCAAAAACATGCCTTACTTATGAGCAATATACTGTTTTACAATATATGGATCCATATAATGAAGATGATGATCTAAAGGTAATTTTTATTTTCTAAAGTCTTTTTTATACCACCTACTTTTTGTTTTAGTACTAGCTATTGTGGTTGTTCACACACTTTGCATTCACAACTAAATTGCATTGCAAGCTTGAACAAAATTTTCATAGTTTAATGTTTTATAGCTAGTTATGTTTCCTCAATTTTGATTAAATACTTATGATGATGGTACAGTGTTTCTTGCCTAGCCACTAGACTAGGATTTATCTATCATGAATATGTGAATGTTGTAGAATTTGCCTTTAATGCATGATCAACAGAATATCTAAACCCACCCACAGTAGGAATCATGATGTCTTTTCAATGGGTGATGAAGGTGCATATGATGTTTGTTTTCGTGATTAAGTACACAAGAACACTAAATAGAGCTATATTTTGTGTGGGGTTCCAATTTAAATCAAACCCAAGTCGAAGTTTAAGTTTGAAAACTATTTGCAAACTAATATATACAACATAAGATCATGGATAGATGGTAATGATCCTTTAGGTTTTTTTTCCCCTGCATCTAGAGTTCATATTAGGACATTGCATGCCATTGGAACTATATTGAAACATTTTTCTTGATGGATGTAATGAGTAGTTACATGTTGAGGACAATGCATTGAATTCATGACCTAAGGTAGCTTGATGTTCTTGCACAACCTACCATATTTCAGCTTATTTTGTGTTTCCTTAAAAAAAAACTAAATCTTTGATGATATAGACAATCATGTGGTGTACATGGACACCCATCCTTTGATTGATGGTTACCATCATAAACATTTGTTCTTGTTAAATTGGTTTCTTATTTAGCCCCTGAGGAGATATTCTTTTGTGACCACATCAAGAATTGATTCTTTTACATGTTGAGCAATTGGCATCATAGGATATATTTATTTGGTTATTATTTCTAGGACTATTATATCAAGTGCCTTTAAATCTTATGTGTAATGAATAGCATTGTAGATGAGAACTTGTTGAACAGCAATAGGCACCAAAGAAGTTTGCATGTCAAATTTAGACTTGGAAATCATTCAACTTTTAGAGTTGTAGGTTTTTGATCTACAAAATATGTTATATTATTTTAAACTCAAGAAGGCTAATAGTTAAGGAGATCATGAAGTTAGAACAATCTCCTTTGGTAACATCTTACAATATTACGTACATGTGTTCTTTAACTTGGGCTTGGCATAGTGGATGTAGTAATAAGTTTTTCACATTGAAATGATGTAATTTGATGTCTACATGGCTTTCAAAGTTTTAGATCATGTATTTTTGTGTGATATGGATGGTGCAACTAAGAACTAGTCCAAGGTGCATTTTCAACTTTCTCAAACATTACCAACCTAAGGAAAATATTGGGCTTTATTCACTATAAACTTTGAGTGAAGATCTTCTTATTGTGCAATTGATCTAAATATGTTGATTAAACTCTAGAATTTTCAACTCCATTGAACTTAAGTGCAACAAGGAAGGAAGTAACGTCCTTGTGGTTAGCTTCCAAAAACTAGTAAAATAGAGCCCTGTCATATGCCTTGCTCATCATCACATACCTTACATATTGCTTGAACCCCACTACCATTGTTGCTTTTAATTACAATCGCAACAAGTTCGTCACCAAGCCCGCCACATCTTTTCCATAAGCTCCACATATCATTTTACTACTACCCATGACCATCATCAAGATCTTTGAAATAAAAATGCCACCACCACCACATGCAATGCCCCATGCTACAACCCATACAACAACATGTATTACTACTGCTACTGCTATAACAAAAAGTTGTTCCTCTTCCCATCTGATCCATGCTAGCTAGAACTACTGCACCATTGTAGCAACAACTAGGTAAGTACTATAGACAATGTAATTATAATATCTACTAGCATTTTATTTTTTAGTTGTAACAATAGTTTTAACGACTAGACATGACATGATGATAATCGTCCAAAAGCACTAATGGATCCTTGATATTTTGCATATAATCCCCATCATCTACATAACTATTAAACTCGATTGAGAACTAATCATGAAAGTGAAATCTATTGTGTCTTGAAAAAAGTACATGTCTAAGTTATAGTTGAAGATCAAGCCTTGGTCAAATAGTTTTATGTTACAGGCATAAGCATGGTAAAGTGGACAACTAATTCTCCTTGGTAGTCTACTTAACAAGTAGAAAAAAAATAACAACAAATTCCATCATAAACCATTTATATGTGGAATATTTTTACTTGAATGATCAAAGACAAGATAGCTCTTCACTATTGTGCATTAACTTTCAAACTCCACATTGTAAAAGTAGGTTTAGTAGATTTTGCAATTTACTTTTCATCTACTTTTTACAATGTGGACTTTTGTAAAATATGTGGTAAGTAGGTTTTAATAAATAGATTTTCTATTTTCTATTATGGCCACCCCTCAAAACTATAATGATATTTATACCCCAAAAGTAATAGAGCAACTAAGTTTTAAAAGTAGACTAATAGTATCCCCATTTACAAATTTACCACCTAGCAAATGGGGATACTTTTGGTCTACTTTTAAAATTCATTTGGTCCTAATTTTTTAAAAAGTGAATTCTTACATTAATAATAGAGGTGTGGGATGATTTATAATTATATTTTCACCCATTTTATGCTACTTGTTTGGTTTTGTATGCATGATACAAGGTAAGTCTAAAGACATTCACTTTTTTTGTAAATTTTACCATGTTTTTACCTTTACAATTGCAATGATGGATGGTGATGTCAAAAGCTAACTAACTAGTTGCAAGGGCTCATGATTAGGATTTGTTACTATATAACAAAATAGGGTTGTAGCTCTTGTAGGAGCAACAACTAAAGTGCACAACAATAACAGAAGCAATTGCACTAACACATAACATAAATGCCAATGCTAGTGCTTTTGTTGTTGCTATTATTACTACTATTTCTAATGTGAGTATAATTGCTTCTGTTGTTGCTATTGCAATTTCTTTTAGTAGTTTTTTTCTTCTAATGTTGTTGCAACTACTAGGTGATGACGAATCATGGGATGTTTTTTCATTGCATTTCGTGGCTAATTGGTAATGAATCTCTCCACCAAGGGCGGTTTAAAGAAAGAGGCAAGGAAGTTGCTTTGGCAATGCAAGTGGACGGTAAACATGACAAAAATAGATGTTGATGATCAAAATATAGAACTAAAGAACTACCATCATGCCGTGCATAATATTTTGTGGTAAGTAGGTTTATTCCTAATGAATATTTGCATATATAAAGTTTTTTTTGTTTCTCTTATACTACTACTAAACATAAATTTCTCTTGTTTAAATGAAAAAAATTATAGACTATTCAAATGATTTTCCAACTTTCTAGTTGTATTGTTCTTTTTATACAGTCTTTTGTTGTTAATATTGAGTACGTTGAACAAAGCTCCCAGATTGGATGCATTGTAATGTTTTTGTTCATGTGTCAATAATTAATGTTTAGTAGACTTGTGGACTATAATTTACAAATTTGGAACTTTGTGTTGTTGCCTTGTTAATTATTATTATACCTAGATAACCAATTTCATTATTTAAGAGATTTCACAAAGACTTGCAACCCTATTTGTATCTTTGAAAAATAACCCCATTTGTTGGCTTTAATAATTCCAAATCCTTGGCGACGATTGCACCATCATTTGGAACAAATATATTGAGGTTAGTGCCAACAAATCTTGGAACATTCTACCTTTGAAGAATTTTGTAACCCGTTTACTTTTGTAAAATACCTATTTCAAGTTTTAGCATGGACATAAGGTTTTGCAAGGTTTCATCTATGATTGTGAAAATGTCAAACACATCACATTAGGAGTGCCTCTCTTTGATCACAAGAGTATAATTAGGACATCAAATATAAAAGGACCCAAATTCATGAAAGGCCACTCTTTCAAAGGATGACTTAATCACATGAATATTTAAAATCAAGAGGATACACTCCTTTGAATCAGATGCACATTTCAATTTGATGTACAAGATTATTCTTCCTTATGAACACAAGAATAAAATCAGGAGACAATCATGGAAGGACCTAAATTCAGATATGTTATCCTTCAAAGGATTTAATAACTAATGTAAACATCCTTGCCAAGGAGAATATATCACCTTTGAGGTTGAATGCCCTTCCTAGTTGAAGACCATGCATTAATTTGGACTCACGAATTTGGCAAATTTCTTCAATTGCATTGGTAAATGAAAACAATTCAAGACTCTTGAATTGAAATATGTACATTACGAATGCCACTTTTTCAAATGAAGATTATGCATTTTTCTAGAAACTAAAGCAAGTTTTCTAAAAGATTCCTAAAATGAATACCAACCTAGGGCTTTGGACTTTAAAGATTCAAATTTTGAAATTCGCAACTAATAGAATATAAAAGGATTGGTATATAAAATGTTTACCTTCTTGTTTCATGTGATTGATCTTTTCTTGAATCCCATTGTTGTCATTGTTACATGATATGCAAATCCACTATATATAGTTTATTTTTGTTCTTATGACAAGGGACTTATGCCCATGCTTTGCCAATGATATGGGTGAAGGACATGAACTAGGAAAAATCCTACAACACAAGTTATTGAAGTTTGAAAATGTGTGAACAAACAAAAAGGTGGTACATGTGGCACAAGATGTAACAACAATGTCATTTGTAGTGAACCATTCAAAGCAAATTGAACAAGCTTTGATCAAAATAACCCTATTTTCATGCTCTTCCTTGGCTATGTCCAAACTAAGTGCTAATTAATTAACTTGTTTACCCTTATGCTCTACAACAATACCCAACAAAATTTATGCCCAAACTCATTATTGGTGATCTTTCATTTACAGGATAAAATTTGAAGTAGAGTTTTCAGCTCATGCCTTCACCTTCACATCTAGGTTAGGATTATTTGACTTGTAACCATTTTCCTTGGACCCCACATGGTAGAGACCTTTCAAGGGTGGCATGGCCTTCATCACAAAGCTTATTGAGGTTAGCTCCTTCAGTAGATAATTCCATTACGTTTGTCCAATATGCCAAATCCCTACCACAATAATCAACTTTGTCACATTTTGAATTCTTAGGAGGCCTACTTTGAGAAGGGAAGGAATCAATTGTTGCCATTGTTATATTTCAAACCCTACCATGAACAATGTAACAAACAAATGTTAAAAAAGAAAATATCTTGAAAAAATGCTAACAAATGTGAAATTTTAAACTTGAAATTTCAAGTGTAAAAATGGTTATAACAAAAAATTACACAAGTAAACCTAATTCATGTAGGATAACCATCGGCAATGTTAATGCTAAAACTTTGTACATTGGATGTGAATAGTCATAGACAATTCAACGATGTTAAAACTTTAAGTGCCATGTGAACAGTCATACACAATTCAACAATGTTGAAACTTTGTACCATGTGAATAATCACAAATAACTTTTGAACAATGCAAAATTTTTGTAGCATGTGAATAGTCACATACAACTCTTGAACAATGTTGAAACTTTGTAGCATGTGAACAATCATAGACAATTTAGCTACAAGCTTTTTGAGTTCAAATCAAACAAAATGATAATTTGTACAATTACCCACTGATGTGCACAAACGAAATACTAAAACTAAACTCCATTTGTAATGTCCACAAACAACCCACCTTTAAGTCTTCAAAATACAATGTTGATGGTCCAACTTATGTGTGTCATAGTCGTAAACACCTTCCACCAAGAACATGACCAACACCTTTATTTCTTCAACCAAAAAGAAATTGCAAGCTTGTTATCATATGCACGATTTTGGACAACTACCAGAATATGCAATGGGTGATGATGGACATCATGGTGTTTATTATGACTACAAACACGTTCTTCAAAAGTAGTTGCTCTTGGAAAAATAAATATTTTAGAATGGTCAAAAATGAAAATGTTTAATTCTATTCCTTTTTCGTACTCTTCCCAAGAATAACACTAGTCTGTAACCAAGAGGAACCCAAATCACAAATAATTCAAGATTTATGAGGTTCTACCATTCAAAAAAACTTTCATGTACGTTCTGCATTTGGTTCTACAAGATATAAAAAAGAGACCAACCTACTATTGTCCCTTCTACATAAATCTAATTCTTGCAAAATGTCATAACCTAATGATTTCCAAGACAAAATCCAACCTTCCTTGAACCCTATGACATTCAACTACCCTTCAAATTTTTGAATATCTTTTGGACTCAAACTAAAGGATTCAAAGTCAAGCTTTCCAAACCTCTTAGGAAAATAAGGTGGTGATGGATATCTTTCTGGATTGGAAGAAAGATCTTTATGTGGTCCCAATACAATAAATTTAACTTTTCTAAATATTGAAGCCTTTCCGTCCTCTCAATTGTCCAATCAACATCTAAAGTAATGCATTTCACAAATTCCTCCTCATACCATCTTGGTAGATTGCTTATAAACTTGCAATATTCACAAAAATTCTTGTGTGGTGAGGTTGGTGGAAGGGAAGGAAAAAACATATGTAAAAAAAGGAAGTCTAGCCAAATGGTGTTGCCAAGGGTGTGCTTAGACAGAAAAACTTCAAGCTAGTGAAATAGGAAGACGATAATGCTTGAAAACACAATAGGGTTCATGTGTAAGCAGGAACAAGAAGAAGATACCTTGTTTGATGACTTCAAACCCTTATCATGAGATTAAGGCACGAGATGATTAAATTCAAATGAATGTTCTAGAAATTGAACAAAATCAATGGTTTAGATTGACTATCTAAATTTGATCACTCTTACAAGGATAGTTCTTTTTAGTCCTAGCTAGTACACCTTAATAGGTTTGCACCCACTAATAATTAGCCTACTTATATACTAGTATTCAATACCTATTACCTATTATTACCTAGCCTACCTAGTTAATTAACTAATTAAAAAACACCATCATATATTAACATGATAAAATTTAATGTTGGAAATTCCAAATAATGGTCCATATCTACCATTGCCATGGTATTCTAAAGTTTCACAAACTTGCCAAAGCTTACTACACATTTAAGGTGCGAGTACAAAGATAGGAGCCAAAAACCATGTTAGATAGTGATGAAAACTATGAACTTTTTTACATATGTCTTTTTTTGACATTTTAAAATTATGTTAATCATTGCAAGTTGTGTTAAATGAATACTATGAAAGTTGAAGAATCCAAATTAAAAATTCATTATATTAAATTTTGGGTTATGGTTTTTTAAAATGACATTTGAACTTGAATAGGTCTTGCGTCAAATGTGGTTAATTTTATAATGGATTAGGTAAAGGACTATTGTAATAACATATTAATTTTGATGGTAAAAAAGTTTAGATGATAGCAACCTACTACCCAAGCTCAAAAAACATTCACAATTTAAAAGATATGGAATTTTATTTATTTTTTAAATTCAAATTATTTTTCAAAAATTTTAATTTTCAAGAGTTTTTTACCACACGTAAATGGGGTGTAATGTGCATGACATACAAAAGAAAGTTGTAGTTTATGATATAAAAAACAAAACCCTAAAGTAGTTAACATATTTTGGTATGATTCAAAATTATAATAAATTTTCAAGAAGAAATGTAGAATCTAACAAAATTTACACACTTTGAAATTAACACAAAACATGTGATCTATTGGGGCAACTATTTGTATTTTTAATAACAAGTTAGAAAATATTTCATTCAAAAATTCTTTCATGTGAAAAAGTGAAAAAAGACTATAAAGGACTCATAGTCCTTTTGTAAAGTAATCCAATTGTCTCCTATCTATGTACTTGGACTCTTTAATGGTTAATTCATTAAAAAAAGCTAAGGAAAAAAAGTAGACCATTAAATCCAACAATTTCATCGGTTAATTCATTTTTGTTACATTTAATTACATGTACATTTATAACTAAGATTTATAATCACAATTGAAATTGAATAAAATGCCATGTGGTCATTGAAAACACATTAAGGTGTAATTCTTTGGATGTCTAAAAATTCATTTTTCATAGTTTTAATATTTTCAATAGTAGTTTATTCCAATTGATATGTGCAAATGATCAAATGGGATTCATGTCAAGAATAAATTCATACATCAAAACACATTGTTAAAATTTCATGGTCAAATTTTTGGGATTCAATTTGTTATGGATTTTTAAAGTTGTACAAAAACACTTGTCCAATCAAGGATAAATTAAATGGATTCAATACACCTTGATATAATGTCCTTTGTGAATAAATGATTCAATGGTAATATAGTATTGTGGCAAATTGATATTAAATAAGACAATTTGAAAAGATTTGATGATTAAATTTTGAGATGTATATCAAGTATGAAGCTTTTGAAGGAAGTCCTTCATTTGTTGAAAATAATGATTTAGATGTTCATGTTTCAAATATAAAATTATCATAAAATAAGTTAAAGATGCTTAAATCTTTATGGAAAAATATTTTATAACTCCTTGCCACATGGCCCATTTGATTCAAAGTATATTGTTTTTGCTTGTTTTTGTCATACTTTCCTAGTGTATTTTATTTCATAATGGCCTAAAAATGGACTGTCATGATGTGCCATTTTTGTTCCACCCTAGTGTGTTTTCACCTTGGTGTCTAATGGCCTATGAACCTCATCTCAAGTCATAAAAACAACTACATTTTCATCTATTTTGAAATGTCACTAAAAAAATGATATAAGTCCACTTTTCATTTTCATCCAAACTAACATTAATCACAAGTCATAATTGCAGATGTGATTACAAACCATTTTTTAGTTGTTTTTATAACTACAAATCATTTTTACTATGGTCCCACAGAAGAAAGTTGCATCAATAATAATAAAAATGGTTGATTTGAACACAAGTTGCAAATGTGTGGGTTGGAATGGATTAAATTCCTTGTAGTGTCTTGCTTTTATTCTTCCATTGTATGAACATTTACTTGTTGGTGTTCTTCTACTATGACAACATCTTATTGCACTTATTCATTTGCACTAACAAGTTCATGTGAACCAACAACTTCATTCGCCACATTTGTTTTAGCTAAACCAACAAAAAATAGGGGTAAAAAAAACAAAAAACAAACAAGATACAAATAATTTTAAAAAAAAGTACAGAAAATAAAAACCAAAAATATAAAACCAGAATTAAAAATTACTGAAAATTATATAAAAATAGGAAAAGAAAAAAATCAGAAAAAAATTGAAACGCCATAAAAATGGTATTAAAAAAACCAGCAAAAAAACAGGAAAAAAAGACTAAAATAAATAAAAGAATTAAGAGAAATAAATAAAAATAAAATATTTAAAAAAATTCATGATGAAGACAACAAACCTTTACTACAATCGAGAGCTCATAGCAATAACAACAAACCTTTACTATTGTTGTGGGTCATGGCGATGGCAACAAACTATTATTACCATCGGGAGTTTGCAGGGGTTGAGCTGCAAGGGACTCTCTTCTTCCAATTACTCCTCATGCTTTATTTGTTTTCGTCTCTTTCCTTTTTTTTTTGCTCTTATTTTTCTCTTTCACAACTCCACACACAACTCAAGACACACACGAAGACAAAAGAAAGAAAGAAGAATCAAAACCAAAATAAGAACAAAGAGATCACAAAATTTTCAAATAAAAACACAAAATTAAAAAAAGAAAGAAAGGAAATCACAAAAACAGAAAATAAAAAGAAGAAACAAAGAAAGAAAAAAGAAAATCGAAAAAAGAAGAAGAAAGAGGTCACAAAGAAAGAAGAAGACATTACGAACTGGGAAAGGGGAAGGAAGTGAAATGCAGGAGGTAGGGGTAAGGTAGGGAGGGGGCGCGGGAAGGGAAAAAAAATTGACAGTTGAGAGTCAAGGGGGGGGGTGAAAAGAAAAAATTATGAACCCAGAACCCTGTCCTGGGGTTGGGTTTCATCCCATCAAAAAAAAATCCCGAAACGAGATTTTTTGGATGGTGCACTGGTGGGTGCTTGGTCACTCAGTAAGGCCTTCAGCCGTTTGAATTAAAAAAACTTTTGTGTTCTGTTAAAGAAGATGTGCTCCCTTAATTTTCAAGCTCACACTTCAGGCTTCCACTCTCAAGGCTACAACCCTCAAATTAGGGGAAGCCCTGGGGAAGTGGTCTTTTAATTAAACAAAATCACTAGCATAAAAACTTCCAAAAACTTTTTAGCAAAATTTGACTCTTCCTCTTGTTGATTATCCTCAAAATCAAATGTACAAAGCCAAAAGATCATAGACCCTTCAAATCAAATCCATGCATTGTGAGAGACGTTGCAACCCTAACCCAAAGGCCTTACCCTCCACAAAACTGACTTTCAAATTGACTCTTCCCTCGGGTCTTACCCTACAAAAAACTGACTTTGGGAAGGCCCCTACCCTAAACCTTTTATTACCCTACACAAAACTTCCTGTTTGGAAGGCCCCATCCCTAAGGCCTTACCCTACACAAAACTTTAATTTGGGGAAGGCCCCTAAGCTAATTCTTATCCTCCACAAAACTTACTCTAGGAAAACCCCTACACTAAGGCATTATCCTTCACAAAACTTACTTTGACAATGCCCCTATGCTCTGGCCTTACCTTACACAAGACTTATTTTAGGAAGGTCCATATCCTAAGCCCTTAACCCTAAACAAAACATATATTGGAAAGGCTTGTAGCTGCCTGGGGGTCTGCCCTTACATTTAAAGAATTTTCAAAAAAAAGCCTGTGTATTTGGGGTGGGCTTATCCCCACAAACATGCCTGAAGATGTGTGTGTGTGTGTGTGTTTGCAAAGAGTATATGGCACTCCCAAGGCTAGTAGAGTGAGTGAGGACATTTTTTCATAAGGCATTTGTAGTGACATGATTTGTCACAACAATAACTTTCTATTTGGTAATTTGCTTTTCAACTTTGATGGTGCATTCACACTTGATGTTAAAATAGTGTTAAATGAAAATCTAAGTGGCATCCTAAGTGACACCTAATGTTCCACGTACCTCACAAAATTGAAAAATAGAAACCCCAGATCGTCCGGGGCCTTGCCTAATTTTGCAACGCGATGACTGATGAGGAGGCGAGAGAACGTATCTAGGGTTCCATCTCCTTTCCAATTCCTCCGCGGCCGTGTCGCAGCATCCGCTCTGTGCTCTTCGGCGCCCAGCTCTTATCCTGGTAGCACTTTGTCTTAAACTAACCCCTGGGGTTTTGTATCATCATTTTTATGTAGTGGAGGAAGTTTCTATTTCTGGGGGAGAAAGAAAGAAAGAAAGAAAGAAGGAAAGGAGTTATCATTTGTTTGTTTTTTCCAAAGGTTTCAAGCTTCGCTTAGTTAGCTGCATGTATAGAAGAAGAAAATCGTCATTTGGTTTCTTTCTCTCTTTTTTTCTTCTTTCTTTTCAACGTCCGCTTGCTACATCTTTTGCATTTTTGGAGGTTTCGCATGATTCCGTAGGCTTGTTGTTTTTCTGTGGAGCTTTGTCGTTGACAGTCTTTTGTTTGGCTTTCTGTAGCGCTTCGTTGCAGGTGTGGGGAAAAGGTGCTCCAGGTTAGTCTCAGACACTTTACAGCTTACCTGAGGATCACCGTCTTCGAGCTTTGTAAGCTTCCTGTCCTTCTACTGCTTTGCACCTCTTGCCTCAGTGCTGTAGTAGTGAACCACTAAGTTGCTTCGCCAAATTGTGCCCGGTTCTTTTCATTTCTTTATCCGCAGTTTAGCGGAGTTGTTCCCTTCCTAGCTACATGATAGAGAGAAGTGGCAGAACAAGCTACCATTTTATGTCAATTGAGAGACCCTTTAAGTATACAAAAGGGACGAGAGAGACGAACACTCTAAGAGCAGCTCTACCAGTCCTCAGTATGTGGCCCTGCAAAAGAAAATTTGATGAAGAAAAGACAAAACATGCTGGTTTGGCTCAGGGAATGCCTTTAGCCCAGTATTTGTGCAGAAGATGTAGAGTCTGGTGAAAGGCAAAGTAAAGCCTAACACCCGCTGTTGATTGGCTAGAATGTTTTATGGGTGGGGTTGGAAACATGGTAAATAACTAAACTTGGATGTGAGAAATATTTTTGCAGGGTCACATACCAGGTTCTGCTGGAGATGCACTAACCCTAGGGATTCCCAGACTCTAAGGATACAGAAATTTTTGAATCTATACTGAAATTTTTTTTATTCCATTCCTCCTTTCTAACATCTGTAGGAGGTGTTTTGCTATGGAGCAGGAAGAAAGGAGGAAATGCAGCAAACAATGAAGATTTGTTCATGTGAAAATGTTTGAAAACGTGTATACAGTGAGTCCTTTTGCTGTTCCAATTGAAGGTCTCAAATGTGAAATGCTTTTTGAAGTTGCTGATGTAATTGGAATGTTGCTTTTTAGGAAAGTGTTTTGGTAGATTCCTTGCAATGGAAAGGCGGATGCTTCCAGTTGGATTGAAGCCATCGAATGTCAAAGATTTAGATGAAGAGAGCAGTGATGATGAATCATCATCTTCAGAAGAGAAAGATGTAAAGAGGGTGTTGGACTTGGAATCAGAAACTGATGAAAGTACAGATACTAGCAAACACACAGCTGTTTCAAATGGAAAGCCTCCTCAGGTATTTATCTAGTGTTGCAAGCAATACTAAACCCCATCTTCCATCAAGTATCAGTTGCTTTGGCAATTTGTTTATCAGAGCCAGGCAGCTTATGGAGGCCATGCATGTTGTGGCAGCTGGTGCCTGCAAAGACACCCACATCTGGAAGCCCCACAAAAAGACGGAGAGAGAAAAATGGAAATGATAATCAGGAGGAGCTTGCCCACAAGAAAAAGAAGCTCGATCACCCTGTTGAGAAAGTTACATCACCTCCAAGGCCCTCAAGCACAAAGGTGACCTCACAGACTGACTGTTTCTAACATGTGTCAAATTGGTCATCAGATGGAGATCCAGTAACCTATTCTGTTACATGTGACAGATTGCTTACATTTTGTAGATGGGTTTCAACAAAGCTCTGATTATCATGTGATTAATCTGACTCTTATCTCTGTCCAACTGTGTTAAAACTATTTTTTTTATGCAGTCTAGTGAGACGTTAATCTTTCAGCTTCTGGATATCATATATCATTTGTGACTGACTGTCCATGTGGATGAGCTGTGTGCAAAACCACCACAAATCTGTTTTACTACTGATCAATGTCAATTACTACACATTGGCTGTTGGTAGCCTGTGAAGTCTCTAAGCTTGACATGCCATATTCTCAATATCAGCCTACTGAAGCTTCTTTTTACATGTTTAATAGCTTCTTTTTTTGTTGGCTTTGACAGTACTGTCTGTTTAACCAGGTCACATCTTTAAAGGGAATGTCTGTATTTAGCCCCATTGGCAGGTTGGACTTTTGGTTGCCAGGTTATGAATAATGGAATCTCTGGATTTGTTATGTGTGGGTTTATGGGAGGTCAGGGTAGCCTACATTTTCAATTCTATTTGGAGTCATTGAGATTCATGATTTTGGATTGCAGTTGGCACAACAAACAGGCAGCAAAGGGGAGAAAGTGCAGCCTCAAGGTAAAGCGAGGGAGAATGCAGCAAAGCCTGAGAAGAACATTCTAGGCACACCATCAAAGACAGATAAAAAGAAGCAAAAGAAGTCACTGGTGGAGAAGGAGAAAAAAAGTGAAAAAAGTAAAGGCTTAAGCCTGGAGAAGGTCGATGTTCAGAAGCCTGCCAGTTCAGGGAAGGTAGAGGTAAGAGGTTTGTGAGATGACTGAATTCTTTTTCTTTGAGTTTATGGTTATGACAGCATCCTTGTTGTACTCTTGTTCTTTTGATGCTCTTTTAGTCTATCATTAGCAGATGACTCAATTTACAGATGTTTATGAACATCATATTAGATCCTTGCTTATGTCATAAGGTTTGATTCTTAGAAGCATGCCACTTCGATGTAATTAGTTCTGAAACCATTGTAATGCTCACTTGTGGAGCTTGCCAAAAGTTTTTCTTTCTCTTCAGTTCATGTGTTCCTAACTACTTAGCTGTTTTTCCTGATTACACAGTACAAGTTAATGTGGGATTGTAATTATTAGGTTTTACAATACTGGTTACTCAGGGCTTTCTGTATCACTCAGTTTTTTGAGATGCATCATGTCTATGGTGCTGCAGGGAGAGAAGGAGAATGACAAAAGTACACCCCAGAAACCAAAGAAACCTCCACAACCATGGATGGCAGCAGAGGAGTTAGCTTTATCCAACCTATTGCTGAGGGATACAAATAAAGGGATTGAGATTCCACACAGTAGGCAAGATAACTACTGGGACAGAAGTATAAAGGAGCTTCCTTTCATGGAGAAATATGATAAGGATGCACGGACAAGAATTTATGACAAGGTCCGGCGCATGCGAGAACGGTATGAGGTTCTTGTGAAACGAATCAAAGAGGACAAAAATGTGTGGAAAAATTCCAAAGAAGAGTCCCTTTTTAAGATCTGGTGTGGTATCTGGGCTCCTGACAAGGTCTGAGTCACTGACAAACATCTTCACATTTAGTTTGTGTGGCACTCAATTTTCCCTTTTTACCAAGAAAGGCATTGTTGGAGCTTTGTGACTGGAAGGTTCTGCAATTGAAATCTGGCTGTTGTGACTTGTGAGGAAATATCTATTTCACATCCCCTACAGTCACATATCACACATAAGGAAGAGAGTTTCGGTATACTTCTACAACAAACCTGAATATGCTCCCCAAGCACTAGAATCAATGTAGATGAGTCCTGTTGTGTCTTTCTGATGTTCTTTCTTGTTTGATGAGCCAAAGTCTTTACTGTCCTATTTGCTTGTACCTTGCTGGATTCATACAGGAGGATGCTGAAGACAAAGAAGATGAATCTGATGAGTCAGATGAAGAGCTGGAGAAGCCACAGGAACCTGCATTGAATGGCAACTTGGTGGTTGCCCTTGGATCAGAGCCTGAAGTCATTGAGAAAGTGGACAGGGTGAAGCAGGATGCAGATGCCCAGAAGAAAATAGAGGTGAACCCACCAGGGGCAGTGGCTGTGAGGGAAGTGTCAGAATCAAGTTCAGAGGATGAGGAATCAGATAAAGAAGAGACCACACCAGTTGTGAAGGGCAAGCCACCCAGTAGTTTAGTAACTCAGCCGCAGCCTTCATCAATAAAACCCATTCAAGAAGCGACACCTCTTGAGTCCTTGCAGGTAGAGCTGCACCAGGAAGGAAAAAATGTTAATGGGGACATTCTGACGCTTAATCGTGCATCACCAGAGAAAGCAGGGGAGAGACAAGAAGAGGGCTTAAGCAAACAAATGCACTTCAAGGGTTTGGCACTCCTAGGAGAAATAAGGAGCAACTGTTTGACAATGGTCAATGAAGCCAGGACCCAAAGCAATCTCATGGTTGAGGAAGCCCAAGCAAAGTGCATTCAAATGGTGGATGAGGCCCATGCAAGGAGTATACAGATCATGGAGGATCTTCATGCTATTGGTGAAAAGCTTAGAATGGTTGCAGGTATTGGTGCTGGACAAATTGGCAATGGGTACATGCCAGGCGTAGGTGTATGGGGAGGGGTTTTGGATGTGGCCTTTCCTCTCAATGGCCATGGATTTGTCAGCAATGGAGCCTCAAGTGAAGAGAACTCTTTGCAGCAGCAATGGCATGAGCAATATATAGCAGAGCAGGGACTTGTACTTCAAAGACTGCAGTTAGTGCAGGAGCAAGCCCGGATCCAACAAGAAGGAATCCGACTGCAGAGCCAATCATTAGAACTTCGAAGGAAGCAGTCTGAGTCTAAGCAAAGCTTAGAGTAAGGGTTTATTTTCATGAGGGGAGTCTACAGTCCAAACACAGGTTTCGAATCAGCTAGCTTCTCATGTGAGGCATTTTCCACTTCAAAGAATCATGTCTCATTTGGCTATGGTAACAAAAGAGTTGGATCACTCTCCATTCTCAAAGGGTTCTCTTTTGGTTCTTTATTCAGCACGGGAGTATTATACTGACAACACTCAAGCTTTCCAATTAAGGGGTGAAAAGACCAAGCACACTTTTTTCCTGTACTGATCAGCTGATTCTTACTGTGTTGTGCCTATGAAATGTTCAAACTTGCTAGATTTTGGTATTTTGAAAATCTTTGGAATCAAAGAACCTTCACTTTCTGTTTTTTGAAAATTTTCAGAGTTGAAGGACATTGGTTCCATTTTTTCTTCAAAGCCCCTCAAAGAATGAGCGGTTTTCATGAAATAACCAACAAAGAACTGACACACTTCTAGAAGGTTATTTTATTTGTTTGAAAAGGTTTTGAGTACTGCAACTAGATATGACAGTTGATGCTTTTAGATTTCTTTAGAACTGCTGTCAAATATTAGAAATCACGTCTTTGATTTTTTGATAACCATGGTTATATGTTAATGAGCTACTCTGAGAGCCCCGGGTTATTTGGTGCTGTTTTTTAACTGCCCAACACTGGAATAGACCCTGGGCACTAGACATGGTTTCAACAAGTCTTTTGAAGATTACTGTTGAGGTGGCAAGGAATGTAGATAGGGGCTGTGTAAGAAACGAAGATTTATATGGAGATGGGGATGTTATGTTTAAGTTGAATTGATTTCTGTACAGTAAACTGCACCTATGTCATCATCACTTGGTGAAGAGGTTTGGATCACAGCCATCACAGAGTGCAGACAATTGAAACCGATTGTCAAGTGACACATCGCAAACTCTCAAATTGCTCTTCCGTGTATTAAGGTCATACATGGAAGCGCCAGTAATATCTTAATTCCCTTAATGTCAAGCTCTGTTCCAAAAGAGTAGATAATCTATGACCGATCTTGGACAGAGCCCTTTCGTCCATAGAAGAATGTGCCTACTTTGTTGCATTTTAAACCTCAACAAATGTGCACCTGGTGGTGATAAGCTGCATTACTCTTAATGATCAGGCCTAACTACAAAACCTGGTATTAGGGGAGGGTTACATCTTAGGAAGACACTAACTGCACGAAATGAAAGGAACCTACAGAGGTACTGACAATTAACGCTATTGAAGGGTCACATTTAAGAAATTATCCTCAACCCAAAGCAGATCACATCTGTTAGATTCAACCCTCCCATCAGATCCCTACCACATAGTCTGCAGCCCCAAACAAAACTCTGGCAAAGATCCTCTGTCTGATTCCAGGTTCTCACAGAGGCCATCAACCATATACAGATGTAACAGGTACATTATCATCCCTCTTCTAAACAAGGATTCAGTCCTCCTAAGTCAGGATTCCAATCTGCAACTCAGTCAAAACACAGCTGGGACATGCTTTGATCTCCTCAGAGACAGTAAAGGTCTTTCACTTGGATGCTTTAGGTCCATCCAGCTTTTCTTGTACATTGTGCACATCACTGGGCATAGAGAGGGTTTGCAAACTTGTTACACCTCAAGACACATGCTACAGGTGTTTGTAAACTTGTTACAATGAGTACCAGCCAAGCAGAGAAGAGGAAGCAACCCCCTTTAACAAATCTCACATGCATTCACATACACACATGTCAACATTCCACACAGAAGTGAATAGAACATACTCCAAAAACAATTCATCCTATTATGTACCATCATTAGAGGGCTACAGAAGTACCAACAGTGATCTGATTTGTATAACACCTCTCTCAAGGGTGCAGAATACAATGGTCTATCATTCTGGCAACAGAGGACTCCAGCTCTGAGTAAAGTGATTGTCCTCTTTCATTGGAAAAATGATCTTGGTGTTTTTATTAAAGACGAGATGGTATAGAGGTGTTGAGAGGAGATGTCTCTTATCAGCCTTAACCCCGCAATGAATAACTTTTACCAGTAAAAGGTTGAAACTTTGGCCCCTCCTGTTTCTTTTCTTCCTCTTTCACCTCTTCCTTGGGTACTGGAGCCTGTACCTAATTCAGTAATAGAAATTCGTTAGTGAGAACATGAAGGATGTTATTGAAATGCACACACAGCCCACAAACTCCAAAACTGCATCTCTAAAAACCAAGCAGTGACAAATCACCAAGAGCGGGTTTTCAAATTGCACAAAATGCAATGTGAGAAATCAAATCCTTCCAAATGGAACTACAACAAATTGAACACGTTTCAACTCTGGCAGGGATGAAACAAATCAGGGACATTTGAACTAAACAGATTGGACAGTCTGACAGAAGTGAACATGGAACAGACATAAATTTTAACATGAAGACTCTAAACTCTTGTATTTTCAAAGCACAGAATTGGACTAGGAGTACAAACACCCATCCAAGACACAACTTCAGAAGTATTGAGAACTTAATGATCCAAATATAAACCAACCTGAACAGAACCAAGAGATGACCTGATAATATAGGTTACAAATACCAGATCTGACAACATATCAGCAAACTGGAAAAAGAGAAGACCCAACCCTAACAATAACACAGAGAATACTGAGGGGTGGCTTGCAGAATAGTGACAGTCATGCACATGCTCTGTGTCTCACTCCAGATGGTTAGAGCAACAACAAATAGAACAAAGAAGGTGAGGCACTCCTGTCATCAATCACCATGCAATCAACATAAGAAACTAACCCACCAACTCAGATGCAGAATTGTCCATTTACAGGATCAAAATTTCATCACACAAGTTTTCCCTTTTGGGCCTTGTAATCCTTTTGCAGACGCACCTTGGGTGTTGAACTGTCTCCATTCCCACTGCCAGAGCCAAACACAAGCTTGCCTGCAGGCCTTTGTGAGGTAGTGGCTGGCACAGGTGTGCTTGCAGGGCCCCTTGGTGCTGTACTACTGGTTACTGCTGGTGAGGGTGTTGAGCTAGTCACACTGGGAACAGAGGGAGTGGAGTGTTTGGCAGGCTTTCCATCCAACCTTCTCCCTGTCCCACTGAAAAAATTGAACTTCGGCTCTTCAACCTGAGGAGCAGCAGCTGGAATTCATCAAACCAAACACACTTGTGAGTATGGAAGTATGCCAATATCCTTCTACAAAGGAAAAATGTGTAAAATCTGCTTAGGTGGCATGCATTGGACTATCCAAGAGTAGACAGACCCTGTGATGAGGATGCAGCAACAGGGGCAGGTGGTGGTGGTAAACGCTCGGGCTCTTTGTAGTCAAGTGGGGGTGCAAAGTCCACCTCACAGTCAGTCTCAATAATAGAAATGGCTGCAGCAGGCTTTGACTCAATAATGTCAATGTAGTACTTCTTGTTGTTGTAGGCCACCATGATGTTGTCACCCATTGTTAGGCAAGAAAAGTTCCGTAAAGTTGTCTCCAGGCTGTTATCCACAGACCATCCAGGTTAGAAAGTCATATGCAAGATATAACTTTATGGTTCGCAGGTGAGCAAGAAAACTCCCTCTGGACTGCATCCTCTGCTAACTTGTTAGAGCAGGTATGGCATTCACAGGGATTGAGCAGCCAGCAATGTCTATCTGTCCAGACTCCTCCCAGATCCCCCAACAGGTTGTGGACCAAATAAAGCAATGATCTGAATCAGAGATGAACTCCAAATGAATAACTTCCATTGGATCAAGTGCAAACAGATCCGAGTCTATTTCAGTGATCAATATAGGAGTCTATTGGTGGTTTAATATTCAATCATCACTAGTATCAAGCTGAAAGAGAAAGAGCCTGAATGCAGGCAGTTCTTTCACAAAACACCAGCTGCCATTAGTGTTGAAAATGAAATGCTAACATACATTTGGATGATATGGCACTAAACTCAATTGTTACAGGTTATTGCACACCTACACAGCCTTTGGATTTGAGATATCAAGGAAGTCCTTGGTGTGAGGTTGCAGTTTCACAAAGGTGCCTTTGGGAAGTGTGGCACTCTTGACCCGTACAATGTCCCCTTCCTGCAACAAAAGGTTTTGCATCATCTGCAAAACCACATTCATCCCAATTTCAATAGAGATGTCCCCTTCTCATCTTGTCAGAACAGCCTCATTCCTCTCTCCCTCTCTTGTTCATCTTCATCTCTCGTCTGTGATCATGATTCACAGGAAAATCAATCTGTATTTGCTGACAGACAACAGTTACATCTGCTGGAAATCATAAAACACTCTTCTTTTCCTGTTCACTTAGTAGCCTCTTGTAGAAAAGGGACTTCATGGAGCACACATCAAGTAAGATACACAACTTTGTGGGCAAAAGGAAACACACCCAATATGGCATGTAGATCATGCCTTCTTCAGCAACAAACTCCAGCACCCCACAGTGACTGGTTCTGGAAGTCGAAGAATTGTGTACCTCAAACAGCATTGGGTAATCAATCCGTAATGATGCTGCACTCCAAACAAATATCAATCCAGACCCAACTTTCTGTCTATCCTGGCAGACTTCATAACAGCTTTGCAATAGCTTAAAGCAGCTATACCCTTCACACAACACTCATGTCTCATAGACCACCAGAGCTCAGTTTATGAGGGAATTGATAGGAAATCTCTGCCAAAAATCCACAAGGTTAACAAGTTGTGCAAACACACCCTATGCCATTTCCTCAAAGAGAAGAAGTGCTCACCTTGCACTTCAAGATCCAATCAGAGAAACCCTAGTTCCAAATTTTCATACAAAATCATCAATCTCCTCAAGTCTTAGCAATCAAGGGCAAGTAGATTAGCAACTTGAAAACAGATTGGAGATGTGTACCCAAACGATCAAGAGCTGAAGGAGGCATGACCACTGAAGTCCATCCATTGCCACCAATCACCAAACAGAACATACACATCCATTAGCTTCCTCTGTTGTAAAGAGGAGATGCAACTCCAGACAAATCCAGACATCTTTCCTTCCATTGACTTCAATGAAATGCAAAAGGTCTTATATGGCTGTGCATCTCATACCTTTATCACCATTTTCCAGATGTGGCTGCCACCCACAATCCAACAACAAATGTTATGCTTCTCCAACAAATAATTGGAAGGGATAAGATAAACAGATGTCTTTCCAAGAGATAAATCAATGACACACAAGAAATGAAACTGGGAACAGTTCAGGGTCCATGGATCACCTTGTCTATGAATGAAGCTGAGTAACATCGGTAGTTCTGCTCAAACGGTGCCGAGGAATACGGCAGTCCATACCCTCCATAGAACTGCACATCAAGCAATCCACAAAAGTGCAAAAAGTTCAGATCTTCTTTGTCCCCAAATTTGCATTGTCATTTCTCAATCCAAGAAACAGAAATTGTAGACACTGTTTTTTCAGACCAGTTCTACAGCACCAAGAAAGTGTCATTATACATTTATGAAAAGATCAGCTGGCTGCCTCTCGCCCCAACTCTAAAGAGAACCATGACACTTTCAGTCATATAAATCCTAAAGCAAAAGGATGAGTATCTTTCCATCTTTTATACCTCAGATCTTGTTCAAGCACAGTCATCGCTAACATCAACCTGCTTTTGAACAAGCACATAGAAGCAAAACCACTGAAACAGAGCTTTGTCTGAAAAGTGCCATTTGGTGCAATCTTCTTAGCAGAACTCCCACTTCCATAATTATGCTTCCCATTGAACAAAGTCAACAATTCAAAACATAGAATACTTCTGCTTCAAGTGATTGGAGAGCTCGAAACCCTATATTGGATGAACTTTCTTCTCTGAAGAAGGACAAGCCAAAACCTTAAAACACAGTCTCTACAAATATTCCTCCATGTTCAATTATCACCAACCACACCTCGGATCCTCCCAGCAACAATCAATCAAGAGACAGAGGGAAGGTGTGCCTGTGATTTCTATAATGAAAAATGCTTCCCGTGAACCTCGTTCAACGGCAACAAGAGAAACTGCAAGGGAAAACCCTAGAACCTGTAAGATGCTTGCACACTCTTTCACATGCCCGATGCACATAAAGCGGCACACGGTAGTACCACATGCTTCCGATCACGACTTCCACATCCCCTAAAGAAGAAGACCTCCTTCATACCGAGCAGAAGCCAAAAATCTCTAGGTTTTGACGAGACATCAATTTCCAGGCAAAGGAAACCTCTCACGATAACAAAAAATCGGGGCACGGAAGAGACGGAGCCACAAACTAAGACATTGCCACGGCCATCGGCTTCGTTAACTCTACCTCCCTGTGCACATCGGCAAGAGCAATGTCTTTCTAACGGAACTACAATACCAAACATAAAAAGTACAGACATGTATTTTTTTAAAAAGTGCTTTGCAGTGGGAGCAACTGCAAACGATCTGAGCACAAATCACAGCACTGCAAGAGGATCGCACTCCGCGAGTATCATCCGGTTCGTCCTCTTCTTCACCATAGTTCTTTCTTTGCTCAACAAAAATACATCACAAAATTGAAAAATATTTAAAACACAAATTCAAGTAACAGGTAAGATAGAGATCAAGATGATGCGGTCGTTACCATCTTTGGGCAGAAAATTTGTGCAAAAGTCTTCGGATCCAGAGAACGTTCCTGAAATACAACGGGAGCAAAACTTGTGCACGCTGCGAAGAGGAGCTCTTCAACTCCCTTCATGACGTAAATGACCTAGAAGGCGACCGACCATTCAGCGGCTCGCCCGCCCGATCACCGGGCAGTTGATACACCGGGTGAAGTTGGGCCCGGTAACACGCCTGTACCACCTACGGCAGTGTTATTCGGGCCCGGTAGGGCTCCTGTTCAACCTACGACCTCGTCGTGTCGGCCCCGGTAGGGGCCAGAGTGAACCAGCCCCCATGACTGCACCAGTTGGCCGTTCTGTTCATAGGATGGGCCGGATGATTCGCCTCTTTTTCATTCACCTCTTTACCTTACGTTAACCGACATTTACCACAGTCAATCTTTTTTGGCTGCTGACCTTTGACCATTTTTTTTTTCATTGCCAATTTTTTCTCAACCGTGAACTCCATACTACCCACCCATCTAGCTACTATATTGACCTAAATCTTAGCTCTACCTACCAATTAACAATTAATCTTTTACTTACCTTGGCAAAACTTATATATTTTATTGATTAAATTTTTATTTCTTGGTTAAACCTATATATTTTATTGGCTAACTTTTATTTTTTCGCTAAACTTATATTTTTTCTTGACTAAACTTCTATCTCTTGGCTAAACCTATATTTCGTTTTGGTTAAACTTATAATTATTGACTAAACTTCGATCTCTTGGTTAAACTTCTATTTTTTATTGGTTAAACTTATATTTCTTGGTTAAACTACTTTTTTTGGTTAAATTTATATATTTATTGGCTAAACTTCTCTCTTTTGGCAAAACTTATATCTTTTGGCTAAGCCTATATATTTTTTGGTTAAACTTGTATTTTTTGATTGAACATATATCCCTTGGCAAAACTTATATATCTTCTTAGTTAAAATTATTTCTTTTAATTAAACCTATATTTCTTCTTGGTTAAATTTGTATATTTTGGTTAAACCTATATTTCTTCTTAGCTAAACTTCTATTTCTTGGCAAAATTTATATATCTTATTAGTTAAACTTCTACCTAATTCTTATTCCAGAAATTAACCAAAAAAATTAATACATTTTTCAATAATGCCATTTTAATTATTTGCAAAACATCTACTTATTGGCAAAACCTACCTACCCACACATCATTATACCTACCTATAATCAATCCTAGGTTGGATTTTGGGGGGAAATTTTGCCAAATTTTCACATACAAATATTTGCAACAAGATGCATTTTATCTTTTTTGAAGGTGAATGGAGAAAGTCTCCAATTGAAGTGACCACACTAAAGGTAAGAGAATAAACTCTTATTTCAATCATTTAATTTTTTCTTTTCATAGTGTTTCAATTTTAATTCATCACTCACTCCTAAAAGATTATTGTGTATGGCATTTGTATATGTTTATATAATTATTAATTTCTATGATATTTACCATTAAAATTGTTTAGGTTTATATAAAAACAATTTGGGTAATTAGTTTTAAACTCTAAGGCTAATGCTTCCATTCATTATAATTTTAATTGATTAATTTTAAAATTCAAAACATAGTTGTTATAAATGTTTTTTGTATTTCATTTGTAGTTTTGTTTATATAACCATTAGGTTGAGAGCATTTATCATTAGGATTATTTAGGGTTTTAAGTTTAAGGCTTAATGAAATGTGTGTTGATTTATTTAAGTTGTGTTTTCAAATCAAGATACAACTCCTTTGAATGTGATATCATCCTTTAACATCAACAGTATGTTATTTTTTCTCAATCATTTTTTTTATAAAATTGTTTTGTTCCTAATTTAAGGAAATCAATTTCCTTGGATGGTTTTAATACGGTCATCAAATTCCACTAAGAATGTTCCATGTTTGATATATGGATTTAGCATTTTGGCCTCCCGTAGATAGTGTGGATTTAGGGTCATAATGTCAATATTACATTTTGCCACCCATATATAGTGTGCATATTTAAATTGTTATGTAAGTATTGCATTTCCCTCTCCCATATATAATGTGGATTATGGTCATAATGTGGGTATTACATTTTGCCCCCACATATAGTGTGCATCTTTAAATTATCATGTAGGTATTGCATTTAGGGCTTCCACATATAGTGTGGACTAAGGTCATAATGTGGGTATTGAATTTTTCCCTCATATACAATGTGCATCTTTAAAAAGTCATGTAAGTATTGCATTTAAAGCTCTCACATATAGTGTGGATTAGGGTCATAATGTGGATATTGTAATTTTCCCCCATATATAGTGTGCATCTTTAAATTGTCATAGAGGTATTACATTTATTTTTTCCATAAGTAGTGTAGTTTGTTAACTATCATGTGGGTATTACATTTATATTATCCATAGATAACATGGATTAAAAATTTACAATTATGGCCATAGACCATATCATATGTTCTCCATACTTAACATTTAGGGTATTATGTGCATGATTATATAAGGTTTAGATGACGAATACAAATTAAATACTTAAAACATGTACATTTGCATTAGTATTGAATATGATAATTAACATGTAATTCAACATATTGTAGATATAAAATTTTAGACATTAATATCAATTTATTGTTTTTTCTTGTACAATCAGCTCAAGGCATAGTTTCAAACATGGGTCGTGCTTCAAAATCTCAATATATTGAGATTCAAAACTCAAAGAAGTCACTTTTTAACAACATGGACTTGGTGTGGAAAAAAGATGTTCGACATGGAGGGGCACATATAATCAAGGTTGAGTGTGCATACATCCCACATGCACGAATCTCAAATTTTTAAAATGGTGAACAAAGCCATGAAAATTCCCCAATGGAGTGGAACATTTATAAGTCAGTACCCTCACAAAAAAATGTAAAAATGTCAAGAATCCAAAACCACCTTGGCCATATTTGGTATGATGTTCTATTATTCATTTTTGTTATATGGAACTTGTTTTTTAACCTCATATTGTACCAAACTTTAGGTCCTAAATTGACTTCACATTTTGTAGGTATGCATGTGGGTATGGGCTAGAAGATAATCATGGAGACCCAAATCACCATCGATCCATTAAATGGGGTTGTTTAGCTCAATTTTTGATTAGGTAATTATACACATGACCTGAGGTGGCAGAGATAATCTTCTACCATCGACCTCATATGTGGATCAATGGTGAGCTTGCACATGGCAAACATGACTTTGATTCCATTACATGACCATCTTTTTTTGTTCCACAAATGTCACAAGCCCTCAAGGACTAAATTTGGACCCAATTGGATTTAGGTTACACTGCCAAACAAATATATGATAAACATAAAGCAATATGGTGGGCTAAAATCAATGTAGGAGAAGCAATGATAAGGGATGATTTCATTAAACAACAAAACATTGCTTACTTGGATCGCAAACACAAAAAAAGGAGTTGGTGTTTACACCAAAATCTAGCCATTTCCCTTCACACATGGGCATTTAGTCGTTCAGATAGTATTCTCTGTAGCTCTCCACCGCACTTGCATCCAAATGATTCTTTTTCTCGGGACTCCCAAAGTGGAGTCTCGAAACTGTCCTGGTTTGGACTCCTAGGACTTTGGGCATTCATAACTTTTCGCCTTGAGCTTGGATCGGGACAAGGTTTAAACCAAAGTTGTAGCTCTCCTTGAGAGCTTTCCAACGATGTGTCGCACTTTATCTGCACCCACTAAAATCGGGTCGATTCCTAACTTTTAGTGGTCGGGAGTCAAACTGGTAGTTTGACTCCTGGCCCTTCTTTTGACCATAACTTGTGCTGCAAATGTTCGAATGGTTCATTCGAGGCTATTTTGGACATCTACACTTCAAGACCTTTTCAACGGTATAAAGAACACCTCAATGTGAGGTGTTTTGACCCCTGCAATTGCACTCTGAGTTTTTGGGAGTCCTAAAGGACTCCCAAGTCCCATTTTCGGGAATGTGAGTGGCGACCTCACACTTCCCTCAAAGTGGGGTTGCGACAGAGTTTCTAATTGATTCATAGGCATTTTGCCAACTTGAATGAATGAAGCCAATTTGTGGATTATTTCTTCATGGGGAAAATACTAAAATGAAAACTCTTCAGAAAGTTTGTGTTGAGCACTTGAAATCCCCAAGCTTGATTTCACTTGAAATCCTCAGAAGTGCCATTTCTAAACTATTGCAAAATTCAAAAAAGAACCCAACCTTGTAACTAAAAGGCACAATTATCCACATATGTTTTTAATAGCTTTTAACAACTACATTTTTTGTATGGCTACATAGAACTGTCTCCACTCATAATCTATCTAATTCAATGTTTGTTAATTTTTAAAAATAGGTTATTAGCATCAACAATACTTCAAGCATCATTAATTTCCTAATACTAACTTTTGAGAAAAGCCAATAGGAACACATATATGCATCACATTCGGCCCAACATTTAACTTGGAAAACACATATCAAAATCAAATGATGAGAGTTGTGTATTTGACTTTATAGCCACTTGAGCTTAATGATCTCTTGTTGATGAGCCTAATGACCCTCTTGATTTTTAGAAGCAAATCATTTGGATTCTTTCAAAAGTGAACACACAAATCAAAATTCAACAACCCATCAATTCTACACTTGGAAGTTCTAGAATCAAATGAACTTGCACAATGTATAATTAAACATGAATAGCGAACATCAAAATTGCTTGGAATTTCTAGAATTAGAGGAGCTTGCATACAAACCTAATATAAACTATGCTTGAATTCCTATTCAAGCTACATGTCCACACTGAAATTCACCAAACTAAAACTAGAGGCACTGCTAACTTTTGGTTTCCTATAACACATTCTTTGAACTAGAAAATCTGGCAAGTGATTCGTTGAAGGACACTACATTAAATCACTAGAGTACACTGACCAAAGTAGTTCAACTATAGTAGCATGAGAGATAGAATTAACTTCTAAATGAGTAGAAGCCTTAGTACTCTCTACTAATACTTTAGGGTTTTGAACTCCTTCAAGTTCAACTAATTCACCTCTTTCTAGACTTTGTGGGGGGAGTGTAGAACATTTCATGCTCTTCACTCACACTAGAATCTCCCCATGCTAATAACTTGTTTCCATATCATGTTATACTCAACGTCGCCCACACTATGTTAATAATATGCTTGAAATCGCGTTCACATTTTTGCTAGGTGAACCCACAAACATAAAATGTTAACAGTTTCAATGGAGTGTAGTTACATTCTTCAATGAATTTCAATATTTTAATTCTTCCATACTTGTGCATACGACCTTAGATTTATGATTACACACAAAATTGCTCGACACTAACTTACTTTCAATTCAATAACCTTTTGGAGGTCAAGAACCCTCCATTGCAACTTCATTAACTTTAGGCTTGCACAATGAACAAACTTGTTTGCAACCTTAAACCCAAAGACATATGACTTGGTGTAGTTGACGCTTAACAATGTCAAAGGCATTCATGAACGTTGAACAACAAGTTGTAGTTTTACAAAACTCTGTAACTCTATAACAAGAGTTGAAGATCTTTAGAAATAATAGTCGCCAAAAAAATCCTTGACAATGACGGATCTTTTAAAGCCCTAATTACCTTAACCTATCAAAACCAATTTCGATCTTTCAAACTTTTTGGATGTATCTTTCCATGGCCAGCAAGTTGTTGCATGTGATTGAAAGAAAACTACAATATCAAGCTTTTTTCAAAGCTCAAGTTTGTTTGTAACATCGAGCAGTGTTTAGGGTTTACATAAAGGTTTTGTGACTAATCAGAGAAGACGACCATCACATGTGATGTAAATCATGTCCGTGCCTTGGCACAACAAAAAAAACCATCAAGAAGTTTGAATTTTCTTGCAAAAATTTAACGAACTTTGAAATTTTCATCAACCTTATTTCATTACACTATTGATTTTGTCTTCCACCCTTTTCCTACCACGTGATCTAGTAAAAATAAATTTTTAGTAATCATTCCTTCCAAAGTGCAGGAACCTTATACTTGTTGGTTCCTTTGTCTGAGTTTTTACCCTTTAGTCAAATTGAACCTTTTGAAAAACCATGATTTTTTGTAGTGAACCCATTTGAGCACATTTGGTTCAAACATGTTTTTGACCCCAAAAATTATGGTTATTGAAAATGTGACCTTAACAAAAGTTGTTCATATTTATATGATAGAAGGCATGAATGCATAATATATATATGATATAAAATTAATTTTTAATCAAAATGTATCATAGTTATGAAATTCTTGGTGCGGGAATGTTATGGAAGCCCAAAGAAGCACGAATTTTATAAATCAACCGGTGAACATTCGGTAAACATTCGCGAGCATGTTAGGCTTACATTATTAGGCTTATATCCTGGATGGACAAATCAGCCTGTCCTAACTTTACCATCAAGCAGATTCAGCAGGACAGCAGATACCAATGAAGTCACTCTCTAACAAATGCTGAACAAATCTTCCTCAAGTTTTTATATTGTTGATCAACTTTAAAACATTATCAGACTTCTATCCTGGATGGATAAATCAGCCTGTCCTCACTTAACCACCAAGCATATTCGGCATCATACCACCCAAAAAGATTCAAGAAACAAATGCATGCAGTCAAGCCCTGCATCAAAACTAGTTGAGCTGCATACTAGATCTGATTGGACTACACAAACCAGAAAAAGTTTTGACCTGATTGCAAAATCTAATAGCTTTAAAACTTTCTTGAGCTCCAGCACACCAAATTCACAAAAAAAAGGACACAATCCAATATTTTGCCAAGTTCACCCGTGCCTCACTCTTCCTCCAATTCCTCCTCTCTGCTATCCCATGCCACCATCTGCTCCTCATACTCAATGTTGTTCACCTTGCTGATCAGATGCAGGTTAGAGAACACCTCCACCAGATCGTTTGCCCTGTTTGATCGCAGACGATTGCGCTTTTTGTTGTGGATAAAGTCGTAGGTGTTCCAGTTTCTCTCGCACATAGACGCGCATGAGATCTGGCTTAGCACCTTTTGCGTCACGCTCTGCAGCTCGGGGCACTCTGAGCCAAATTCCACCCACCACTTCCAGCCTAGCAACTTCTTAGCACTTGCCTTGACAAACGGGCGGCCAAACTTTCCTTCCGAGTTCCTGTACTTAGCTAGCTATTCGATTGCCTTGACCTAATCCTCAACGTCAGGCAGAAGCTTCTCAACAATGTTGTGAAACCCTCGCATCACTTCTACGTTGCTATGCTGCCCGTTATCTGGAGACTGATACTCCGGGTCAAGAACATACCCAGCGGCATGCATGTCGATGTGTAGCATCTCCCAGCGCTTCTCCCAGATTGCATGCACCTGTGCATACTTCTGAGCAGAGACCTTGATCCTAGGACAGTACTCCGAGGTGCCGTCCCTCAGGGCCTCCAGTTCCTATCCATAATTGAACATTGCCACATAAACCTTTCCTGCGATTGGCACCCCCCGATCGCACTCCCGCAACAAAGCCACCGTCCCCTTTGTCAATGCTAGCACCTCTTCCACGTTCTTCCAGAATCCACTTCGTAAGACACGGTCCCTCACTTCGTCCCCGTCATCCGAATGATTGGACTTCCCGTTCCACTCCTTCCACTCCTGGCCGACAACCAGCTCTTGCAACGCCTCTCTCACCTCCAGCATGCGGTCTAGCATGATGAAGTTGGTGGCAAAGCGCATGTCCCCTGGGTTCAGCAAATCCAGCGTAGACTTCCCGCGAAATAGCACCTGACTCCGGTGGTGATTTGTGATGAATTTCACCACCGCCTTTGCCTTTGCAACCACCTTTGCGGCCCATGGCAGCTTCCCCACATCTTCAAGGAGCAAGTCCAGACAATGTGGGGTGCATGGCGTCCACGTTATCCAAGAGAACTTTTGCTCAACCAACCTACCAGCAGCTTTGCAGACTACCGCACTGTCTGTAACAACTTGGATGACGTTGTCTGCACCAACCTCCCGGATGCAATCAATTAGTTGTCCACCAATATAAGCAGCGTCCTTTGTCTCACCCCCTGTATCAACCACCTTGAAGAACATTTCCCCCTTCGAAAAGACAATGAGCAAATTTAACAGAGGGCGCCTACGCACATCAGACCACCTGTCACTGGTAATCGTTGCCCCTATCAGCTGAAGAGACTCTTGGAAGGAGGCCAAGCCATCCCGATAGAGCTGCTTCTCACGCTCCAGAATGGTTGTTCGTAGCCTGTCCACAGAAGGAGGCCCTGGATATGACTCCCCAAAGCTTGCTGTTACTGCCACAACTGCCTTGAAGTGAAGATCCTTTGCTAAACGGAAAGAGAGCCCATTGGCATAAAATGCTTGACCCCAAAGCTAGTCAACCTTCGAGCAATCCTACTTGGAGAAAGCAACCTTCAGGGTGCTTTGCTTCTTAGGTTTGACAACCTCCCCACTGGACAGCTTGTCAAGCTGCTCAACCTTCCACTTCTTGAACTCCTTTTCCTTCTTTTCCTTCTCCAGCTCCTCAAACTGGTGTGTAACCACCGGGGGGACTTTGTCACAAGCTCGCACACCAGATCCAGTCCACCTTAGAAGATGTGCACGAATCCTGGTTGCTGTGGCGGTGAAAACAAGTTCACAGTACTTGCATTTGACCTTAGTGTTTTCCCCAGGGGTCTTGGGTTCCTCTTGCTGGACAACGTGGGCATGCTCTGGTCCCTTTTCCTTGACCATGGCGGCTGTCAGATTCCTTATCCTTATCCTCAGATCTTCAACTATGTTGCTGCATAGAGACATATGGAACTTGGAAGTTGGCAACTTCAAGCTAGATCAAACTAGAACGAAGCATTGGCATGCAAAACGTTAGGCTACCATACAGACTCAGTCAAGCCTAGCGGCCTAGCCGCACTGTACTGCACTAGTGGCACGACCGGCAAGTATTGGCGGCAGCCTAATTCCAAGTGGTAATGGTCTGGCAGTAACTGTTACTGTTCAGCATAGGCTATCGCCACGTGCGATGTCCATGTTGGCAAATGTTTTACGAATGTATGCCGAATGTTTTGACAAGGTGCTTTACCACGTAAATTCGCGAATTTTAAAGTGCAAAATGACGAATGTCATTACTATGAAATGTATTTATATCTAACATGTAATGTTAAAATGTGTATCCAAAATATAAAATTTTAAGTTATAGACCAACACAAAAATGACACGTGTCATGTGTAGTCCTTGGAAAAGGAGTTTACCTTGGCACCCTTGGTGTTTTTTACCATGTTTTCACCCATGAATTCCATGTGGAAGAAGTCCAAAAGTTGAATTGGTGTTTTACAAACAAAAACATAGATATCAATACTTTATGCATGAGGTTGATGGGAGCAATGTTAGAGACAACAATGATTTAGATTTAGATGATCATGCACATCAACATGGTTGTATTTTTGTTCTAATAGGTCAAGAAGGAAACCAACAATATGGAATTGGTCATTTTCTAAATCTAAAGGTTCCCACATCAAGGAGCAAAACGAATGAACAATTCATTGATTATTCAAAATCAATTATCATTAGATTATATGAGTACATAGTAGCTATGAAGGAAAAAATAAAGAAAAAGGAAAACTTGGCAAAGGAGAAAACGAGGAAAAAGGCAAAAATGTTAAGCAAAAAGGAAAAGTTGGTTTGAGAAAAATTGATCAAGGAAGCACAAAGGAAGGAGAAGGAAACATACCAAGCCTAAAAAATAACATTTGACCGAGAATGGTTAGCTGCAACATTAACGATTGTAGGAAACAAATTACATGCAATGTCAAAATCTCCCACTGGTTTCAATAGGAGGGGTCACAAAACCCCATTTTGTGGAACAACACCCCCTATTTGCAAATACAACATGTAGTTAACCTTGAAACAAGGAAAAAAAGGAAAAGAAGGAAAAAAATAGAAAAGTTATTTACATTTCCTATGCATGTTGAACCACCATGGGTCTATAGACATGCATTCCATCACATATCTCCATAAACATGTGATTTTCTCCACTTTACAAACTTTGTATATGTTCATTGTTTTTGTTTTGTTAATGCTTGTGTAGTCATCATGAACACCATTGTAAAAAAATAATGACCTTGAATGACTTTTTGCACATGTTTTGTTTGTAACAAAAAAATAGAAAGCAATATTAGCATTAAACAAACATGCACATGGAGAAATTGGAGAGTCACACATTGAGGACAAAAGTCAAAACTTAAAAGTGACACAATTTACTTACAAGCTTCAAGAGATGAAAAAACAAGAATTTGAAATCTTCTTCGGACATTTTCAACGCATATCATTTAAAAGTTGATGAGATCAAGTCTTTGATATGGGGGCACAATAGAACTTTAAGTTTCGATGTGAAGGCACAATATAACTTATAGAAATTTACATTGACATCATAGTTTCAAATATTGCTCTAAACTTACGTTGACCATGTATGACCATTTTGAGTATTATGACATGATTTATCATAAAAAAAGTCTAATTCTTGCCATGCATGAATGACCAATTCACTTGAACATTATGCCCTATATATTAAGAATTTCTGTGCATTCCTATTCATTTGAAAGAAAATCACAAAACTAATAAAATGTTGAAAGCATTGGTCAAGTAAGCACTCAAAGGCTTTGAACTTGGAAATAGATCCACCACCATTAGGGTTTCTATCATTTCCTTTCTCACAATGATTATTGCAACAACTAATGTGGTCATCAACATTAGAAATCTTTCATTTCTTTCCCTACTTATAATTGCTAACATTATTTCTTTCATAATTTCCTCTCCTTAGAATAGTAACAATTGTTGTCACAAGTGTTGTTGTCATTTCTATCATTTGTTCTTCTCCCCACACAACTATTGATGCATCTCCCTTTCCTCTTTCTATCCAATAACAACTTCTCTTAATACCTCCTCTCCCTATAATAACTATTATTAACACAAGTTTTCTCATAGTTGATACTTCCAAAAAACATGATTTTTTTGAAAAAAGAGAAAAAAAAGTTTTCCTTACAACTCTTATTGTTGCAGCAAGCTTTCCCACTCTTATTATTGCAACAATTACTGTTCCACACAATAATAATTTTTTTTTAAAAAAGAAAAAAAGAATTTTTTTTAAAGTTGATGTTTAATATTATCACAAGTTTCCCGACAACTATTGCAATAGTTGCTACCCCCACAATATTGTCACTACAAGCTTTCCCATAGTTGCTGCTATGATAATTGCTACTCCCACAAGTAAAATTTGTTTTTAAAAAAAATGATTTCTCATTTGAAGTAAGAAAAAAAAAACCAAAAATTTCACAAAGCAATGTAACTATAGTTGCTAGTAAAGGTGACTTACTTTAACTACTAGGGTAAATAGGCCAATGACCGAACATTTAAGTGCTTAAGGTAGGCCAGATCCAAGGGGAGGGCTTTGTTGTTTCTTGTGTCCAAACAAACTTGAACCCTCCTATTGGTGCGTGTGGAACACTAAAAATCAATCAAAACGAAATAGAATTGAAAAAGTTATGGCCCCCCGAAATAGAGAGGATGAAAAACTCAAAAAAACAAATCATCAAACACTAGAAAGGCCGGTTCCTGAACACCCCAAAAAATTCCTTGTATGTTGTATGTTGCTATTAGTGTCGCAAGATTATTTGTAGAACTTCAGGTGGTGCTCCTATAGCACTTCAAATTGTTTAAAATGATTAAGAAATAAAAAAAGTTACGAGGATTGAAAGTAGGAGGGGTCAAAATGAAGAAAAATGAAAAAAACACATTTTGTAATTCCAAAAAACGTATTTTCTTTACTGTTCTTTTTTGGTTGGTCTTTTGTCTTTCCACTTCAAAGATGATTTGTAGAGCTTGAGAAGGCACTCCTATAACATTTTAAATGACTCAAAATGGAGAAGAATTGAGAAAGATCTGCCAAAGTGTTCAGTCATACTCAGGCGATCAGTGATTAGCCGGTTTACCCTAGTGGTACTTAAGCTGCAACAACTGTCGATTAGTGCACGCAGCAAGCAAGCAGCACAACTTCATCTCTCCTTCAACTCACTGACTTTGAAGCTCCTTCAATGATGATGCACCTGGACAAAGCCTTATTTTTCATCATTAAAAAATAAACTTTAAAGAAAAAGTAAAGAGGCGAGATTGAAAGGTTGGAATTTTGTTTTTACACTCACATTTGCACGCTTTAGGGTTCCCATCTCATTGCATTTGAAATTTTCTGTGGCAAGCATCCAATGTCCATTTGAATACTTTGGCATTGACTTGCACATAGGATAACAATATATTAATGATGATGTCAAGGTTTAAAGATGACAAAATAGAATCCCTATGCATGGGTCTCTAAACAACTCATAAATGTGAATAGACTATTGATGTATTGTTTTCAACTACTAATTTAAAAACAGTTGTCACACATGTTCACTTTGAAAATGGGTTGAAAACTTTCTTATTAAAGCACTTTTTATTCCTTGAACATAGGGTAAGTTGACATGTAAGAGTACATAGACCAATGTCCTAAAATAGGTTATCCTATTTTTTGGATTGCCTATAAATATTTTATTCCTTATCCGAAAATTATGGCATTTTTTTCCAGATTATTATTGTAATTACCCATCTCCAAAAAAATGATTTCACACACCCTCACCAATGTTTTTTTTTTCAATTTCCTGATGTAGCCAGCGTGGCGAGCACCCCTAGGCAGATTTCGACTTAACTGGCGAATTTATTTCAAGAAACTCCGAAAACTGTAGCCAGTAGGCATAAAGGTGGCGACACCGTCCCCAAAAGACCATTTTTCTGTCGCTTTTTGGCGAATTTTTTTCTGAAAAACAGGGAATTTTCCACAGAATATTCCGTTTTCAGAAAACTGTGTCACCATTTGGCGATTTCTCGCCAAAAAAAAATCACTGCCCCTCACCCCCCCCCGGCAAATGCCATGTGTACATGCCTATTAAGCTTAAGATCGTGATTTTAGGGTAGGATACCTTACCTGTCGTGTCCCTCACCCAACGTCTCGCACCTCCCACCACGTCGCCTCCCATTGTCCCTGTCTTCTTCTTCTTCGTCTTCTCCGATTGTTTCTCAGTAGTCCCGTAATCAATCGAGAGGAACTTTGTGGCAATTCGTCTGTGTGCATTTTACATTTTAAAACAAAATTTGGATTAATTTGTAGCGGGCTTCTTCTGCTGCGGCATCATATGTAGCCTGTACATTTTGTTTCATTTTTGTTTTGTGAGTGCTTTTTTGGTTCTGGGTGGGTTATTGCTTTGCTGCGATTTCGTGATTGATTTTTGTTGCTGTGATCGACTGACTCCCCACTGTGGAAGTTCCAAAGGAAAGCGACGCCATATTCCGTTTTACAAACGGTGTTTTTTTTCTTTTTGCGTTTTCAGATTTTTGGAGGCGTGGTTGGGTTGACGGGATTCTGGAGGAGATTTCATTTCTTGGCGGTTTGATTTTCGGTTTTACAGGCAACAGTTTCTTCTCAACTTTTGTAGCAATCAGCACACAAGGATTGAAACCCACAATTTGTCTCGTAAGAAAAAGCTCGTGGTGGTTTTGCACCAAGAAACAACCGAGAGAGAGAGAGAGAGAGAGAGAGAGAGACACACACACACACACACACAATTGCGAAGAAAACAATCCAGAAGCTCAGGCGAGACTGGTGTCCAGACGATTGCATTCAGGGCATGGAAAACATGTTGAAGAGTGCAGAGCAAATGAAACTGCAATTGCAGAGCGAGAATTTGGAGGGAGTCCCAAGTCTAGAGCAAACTTCTGTTGCTGCTGCTGGCACCTCCGGTACTACTGAAGCAGCTGCTCCCACCAGCAGCAAGTCGACGAGCACCCAGTTGTCTGATCTGCCAGATATATGCATTGCGATGATGTTGGCCTGCCTGAGTCCCATAGAAGTCGCCAAACTCGCTTGTGTTTGCCGTTCCTTTTACGATGCATCTCACTCCGATCTCGTGTGGGAGAGTTTTCTGCCCCCATCATATCACAACCTGCTGGCACTGCAGCCAAATCCTCCTCCAGAATTCGCCAGCAAGAAGGAGGTTTTCGACCATCTCTGCAAACCATTTGTAACATCCAACCGAATACAGGTTTTCGCGAGTCTTGGACCCAAGTGTTTTCTGTCTGTCTGTCTGTCTCTCCCTCTGCAGCATTTCAATAGAGAACTTGCTGAATTCTTTTGCAATCCTCCTCCAGTTCCGGCTCCAGAACTTCAGATTGTCAAGAAAAAAGTTCGTTCTCACGAAGAAGAAATTGTTGAAAATCTGTTGTTGTGGGTCATTGGGGATCACTGCACAGGGCTACTGGTTGGATCGACGCACGGGTGGACTCAGCATGAGTCTATCAGCTAGTGGTCTTGTTATCGTCTGGAGTGACAACGATCGCTACTGGGAGTGGCTTGAAGATCGTGCCTCCATGTATGTCCTCATGACTCCCTAACAAGGAAGACTTCTCCCTGGACTCTTGATCTTCTTCTTCTTCTTCTTCTATGATTCAATCTGCGAATGCTCAATGCAGCAACTGATCTTCACTGCCAGGCTTTAGATTTTGCAGTTCGAGGACCAAACTTTGCTGAAACAATCTGGTGATCATCATGGGTCCGAGCGATATCAAAACTGTAGATACTTCTGACCAGTGATGATGGATGGGTCGGAGCTTCACAGTTCTTGAAAACTGATAAGATCCAGATCGACGTTCTGAACTGTGGGTTGTTTTATTTTGGATTTCTGGTGACTGTTGTGAAAGCAACTCCACCTGTGCTCAGTATGTGACCCTGCAAATTAAAATTGGATGACTTGAAAAGTCAAAACAGGCCAGTTTGGCTCAGCAAAATGGTTTTGGTCCAGCATTTTTGCAGAGTTTGCTAAGGCTGGTATAAGGCACAGCAAAGCCTAGAACACTTGCTGTTGATTGGCTAGATAACTTGATTGGTCCAGGTGAGTTGCTATTAGTAGTCTCCCACCTATTTGCAGTCACAGTTTAGTTTTATGGGTGGGATTGAAAAAAAGTAAATAACTAAACTTGGATGTGAGAAATATTTTTCCAGGGTCACATACTGAGCACTGCTGGAGTGCTATGAGTCTACTAGTTACTGATGATATATTGTTGTTGTTGTTGTTTTGCATTTGGGCACATGATGAACAAGTGCAGGTTTCCATTAGTAGCAGAGCTGAGGAATGTGTGCTGGTTTGAAGGAAGAGGAGAGATAGAATGCACGCTCCCACCAGGAGCTTACACACTCTCATGGCGGATACGGTTCTTGGACACTTTTGTAGGATGGGCTGATGAGCCTGCACACTTCAAATTCTCCAAAAACAATGGTACAGAGATGGAGTTCAAGTGCTACCTTCAGCAGCAATTGCCTCCAGTGCAGGTGCCAGGCTACAGCTCCCCAACAATCCGTCAGGTGGAAGATGAGTGGAGAGAGTTGGACGCAGGTGAGTTCGTTGTGGAGAGAGGAGAGGAGATGACTTTGTTGCAGTTTTGTATGTTGGAAATAACTGGCGGGCGATGGAAACGTGGGTTGCGCTTGGATGGGGTGCTTGTTCGTCCCACCAACACACTTGCACCATCCTTACCTTCTTCACCTGCAACAAATGCTGCACAACTCACCAGATTGTTACCCAGGCATCTGCCACACAACAGGAGGTTCCCAATGGATTTGCCAGGGACTTTTCAGCTGGCAAGAACATGATCTGGAACTCCTCCTCCTCCTCCTACAACAACCCTAGCTGATTGCCCAATGAATGGCTCTTCCCCTGATGGCAAGTTCAAACCAGCACCAACAAATAGTTTCTCATTGCAGAGTAATGGCTCTGAAGTCCCTTATGGCAAGTTCAAACTCCAAATCATTGTCGACAAGTTTTCTGGCTGGTTCTAGGTCAGGTTCTAGTGTTCACAGTTTTGCAAAAGTAAATTTGAATCCGGTGTTGGGCGGGTATCATATTTTTGATACCCGCTGCATTCGGTTTTCACAAAATAGATTACAAAAGGTTCCGATTCTCACTTTTTAAAAAAAAACCTTATACACCAGGTCAGAATATCAATATTTTTATTTTAAAAATTTATCTGTCCTCATGATGTGAGTTCTCATAAATTTGAGAATAGTTGGTTATCAATTGGTTCCTACCAATTATTACTTTTGGTTTCAAATAAAAAATAATAACCAAAATTACAAACAAAGTATTGATTTTTTTTTCTTAAAAATAAAAAAATCATAGTCATTTGTAAACACAGCACCCAAACCCTAAGTTTGGTCATCATGGGGTAGGATTCAAACAAAAAAAACTTGCAAAAAGGGTACATCAGCATTAATGGGGAGGGGGTAAAACTCAGAACACAATCTATTTTTGTGGTAAACTGAGTTTCATCCTGTCTTTCCCTATTCCTGAGCGCCTCCACTGCTGCTACAGATATTTTCACTACTCCTAGCAGTACAACTACTATAATTAGTTCAAACCTGTGCAATAAACCCTGTACATTATACCATGAAAACCTGACCGGGTAAGGGGTTTTATCTCACCTGGGTTTTAATATTTTATTTTATTTTTTCTTGATCCGGTTCTTCCCGTCAGGTTTTCAATCAAAGTATCACGATAATCTGAGAGGTTCAGATGAGAATACTCGAATGATACCCTAACATCACTGGTTCAAACCAACAACAATAGCAATGGCTCAGCCCCTTGTGATAAGTTCAAATCAGACTTTGCAAGTCCTTTGTTTTGAAGTGTTAAACCTGGAGTTCAGGTTCAAATTCTTGTGACTTAAACCTGAACGGGATCTAACCTTTTGCTAAAACTGAAATTGCAACCTTGAAAAGCAAATCTTGAACATAATTTCAGCTTCTTTAGGTAAGCACGTTGAACATTTGTGAAAATTTCAACCTTTTTTGATAGACAATTTGAACATTTTTGAAAATTTGACAAGTAGGTTGAACTTTATAAATGAGTTTTAATTAGTTTCCTAGAACAAATAAGTAATCTGAATTTCATAAATTATTGATTGATTTTAATTAGTTGTAACAACTCTGAACTTAATACAATCCCCTGTAATTATAGGATAACATAGTTATGAAGCACAGGGATGTTAAAGACCATATTATGTTCAATATGTGACCCTGCACACTAAAATCAGAGGAAGAAAAGTCAAAATATGCCGGTTTAGCTCAGGTTTTGCTCCTCCAAATGTGCTCAGTATGCTGAGGCTAGTAAAACTGTGTACCTGATAGAGAAGAGTATAATAAATATGATGTGACTGCTGTCCCTGTTGTTGATTGCCAAACATAATGATTGGTCTGGGTGGTTTGCTATGAGGAGTTCCCACATATTTGCACTCCCAGTTTTATAGTTGGGGTTGCAAAAAAGTAAATAACTAAACTTCGATGTGAGAAGTATTTGTGCAGGGTCACATACTAAGCTCTGGTGGAGATGCTCTTAACTCCCCTCACTCAAACCCACACAGTAGGGTAAAGGGACCTATCATTGCTTATTATTGCACACCTATATATTCTCCTATTGCTGTGCTATAACATAATGTGACACTGGCTCATGACACATCTCAGGTATACCTATCCATTTCAATGTAAAAAATAATGTGGTATATATGCCAGTGTTGGGTGGTTATTTGGTTTTTAACAAGCTCCAGCTTTGATTTTTTGAAGTTTTTGAAAAACCAAAGAGTTCATGGTTTTCACTAAAAAAATGGTTAAAAAATTGATAGTTTTATAGAAGGTTATTTGACCAGTTCTTTGATTTTGTGAGAATCACAATTATGAAAGTTCAAAACCAGACCGGAGACAATGAGGATTTGGTGCCATTTCTAATTCCTGCCCCAACATTGGTATAGACCAGTGTTAGGCAATTCTCACTTTTTTGTGAGAACGGATCAATTCTGGTTCTTACATATGATATGAGAACCTGATCAATTTTTTAATATATATATTTTTGAGATGGTGAGAATTAATTAGGGTATAAGATTTTAAATTTTTTCAAACTCACTCAATTCTCAGATAAGGTGGTTCTCACATATACAATAATAGTCGATCTTCACATTTGATTTTCACAACCTGATTATTAAAATTTTCATTAATTCAAATCAAATTTAATAATTAATTAATTAATACATTAATTACTTCACCATGCAAGAAAGGCAGTAGCAAGGGGAGAAAAGCAGCAACACCATGTGAGAAGAGCAGTCACAAAATTTCTGTTTTTTTAGAAATATTTAGAGATGCTTTGAAAGGATTTCATCATTTTGAGTTTCATCACAATTGGACAGTTCTGAAAAAAAGAATTCTAATTAATGCAAGAATTTCTTTGGAATGCTCAGAATGGATGCTAAATCATAAAACTGAAAAGAAAAAAAAAATTATAAAAAATTGCAAGTAATAATGCATAAAAAATGTAAAAAATGAAGAACAGCAGCTACAACAACTGTCTCAGGGACGCTGAGAACCGGATGTAAATTCTATGAGAGAACTTTTATATATATAATAAAACCGGCTCTCATGATCGGTTCTCATTCATCAGGTTCTCACATATAAACATGTCAACCAATTCTCATTGAGAGAATCAGGTCGAGAATGGGGTGGGCATTGAAGAATCACCCAACACTGGTATATACTATATATTGTAATTTGATGTTATAGTGTAAATAATACGTAATGTACCATTCATCCCTTTTCATCCACAAGCTAGGGTTCCAATCTTCATCCATTTAGGTTAATGGCTGTTCTAGAACCTCACTATTCGTATGAGATTATTTTGATCTTAGCTGTCCTTTCTCATGTATATACTCAGGGCCAACTTCTCACACTTTCATCCAACTACTTTACATTCATTAGGGTATGTGACATTCTGTTTCATCTAACAAGTCAAAGTTTCAGTCTTCATCCCTTTAGGTTAATGACTGTTCTACAACCTCACTAGTAGTTAGAGACTAGGTAATCTTGACCCTCTTTTCTCATGCCCATTCCTGTATGTAACTCAGTTGACAGGGATATTATTCTGGAACATTGGATCTCCATGCTGACATCTGAGCCATTGATTGGAGGGAATGCATCATTACAAGAAAATAATCTGGCAACTCAGGCCATTCTGGGATTTAATCTGCTTAGGGAGGCAGAAGAATAATCCGTGATAAGTGGTTATAAAATAGTAAGCATGAACCTGACAGAGTCATCACTCACATTGCCATTTCCTGCATGCGATTATTACAAAGATCTGCCATTTCGGCCAAACAATTATGCAAAAGTCTGAATCCTTAGTTTCTAACAGATTTCAAAGAAGCAAAATTTGTTTGTGGAACCAACTAGACATTACACAAATGATCAAAGATTGAGTGATTTAGCTTCTAGAAATCCTTTACAAGTCTTTAAAAAAAATTATACACCAACACACACACTCAGTTTGCTTGGTTAGAATGTTCAAGGAGTGTGAGCTTGACAATCAAATCCTCTTAACATATTTACACATTAATAAGTTGCCAACTTGTTTCACATTGTGTTCTCCAGTAGAAACAAAAAAGTGTCAACTCCAAGCAAATACATCAATGGCGTGAAAGGGATTTCCTTCCTACAACAGAAAAGAGACATCACATCACTGCTACCAGGTTATCTTAGTAAGGTATGTCTGCTTCATTTTACCTTGAGTTCTGTCAGTGACAGAAAGGAAGTCTCCAGAAGACTACACTTTGCAATTTATCAATCAGCCTCCCGGTTGTTGTTCAGAGCAGCTTTCATCCTCAAATCACCCAAGTGGATGAGTCTCATTCCATGCATTCCTGGTGGTGCTTGCGCTCCTGCCAGAACTATAAGGATCCTCCTTTTCTTCAGTAATTTGATAGCTGTGCATCAAACAGGCCACAGAAAAATCTTGTACACTGTGTACTTATTGAATCTTTGACAATAATCTCCAACTGGTAAACCCATGCTGAATCAATCATATTGATTTCCTACTGACTGCCACAAGCAACCAACTCCGGAGTCATCTCAGCCAGTACTACAGCTTGTTCACCATCTGTTTTTCTTGAATCCTTTCCATCTTCCATGAAGCTTCTACTTGTAGATCGTGCATCAAGCCAGGTTATAATGTCGGCCATAACTTTCTTCACCATATAGTCAGGCTCCCCTTCCAGTAGACAATGCCAGGCTTCTTCATACAGTCTTAACACTTTGTCAGTACTCTTTGCCTTCTCATGGAGGAGTTTGCTGATTGATGGATCAGTTACAACATCAGATCCACCATGTATTATAAGCATTGGGAGTGTCACCTGCAGACAAAAATGTCTCTGGCAACCAATCAAGATTGATTCCTGGGATATATATATATATATATATATATCTATCACTTTAGGCACATCCTAGTGCCCATTCCCCTTATCCTACTTAGCGTCCAAAATCTCATAATTGTGCATTAATTTTCATGGCATCAAATCTCAGAAGTCTGAGAAATCAGTACATAGATGAGACAAACTTCAAAACTCAAGATGATAAGCTACTACATGCTCCCATCAATTTCCAGCATTTTGATGCTTTAATTCAGTAGGACTGTATAATTTCATTGTGGATGACTGTAAAACAGTGGCCAAACATTGACTGTGATGGGAATGTTCACCCATGCTAATGCTCAATCAGCTCCAGAGAGAAACTGAAAGATAACTTGACAAGGCAGCTTCTCAGACACATCAAATTGATGGAAATGAATGGAATTTTAAAATCTCTGTTTGTCACACACCTCTCCCATTCTCCTCTCAATCTCGTCTGTGGTTTGGAGAAGAGACAATGCAGTCCCAAGTCGAGGATTCCCAACATATGCAACAGGGTTCATCTCAGCCTGTCAAGATAAAGGTTGTCAGTGCATGTACAATTGCGACAATGTACATCAGACCACGCCAAAAAAGTGTTCTAGACCTGGTATTTACACATTCAAAGAAGTATTCCAGACCTGCTTTCAAAGGGCCAGTAGCATCCTACAATGAATCAACAACACAAATGAACTCCAGAAAAAGAAATGAGCAAAGAATCTCAAACCATCTTGTTGTGTGCCAAATCATAAAACATATGTGAAAGTATTTTAGACTTCATATCTATACAATTCTAGGAATACAAGGAAGTGTTCCAACATCACCCACCAATTCAACTAGTGTCCTACACCAATCAATAACAACAAACTGCAAACAAAGAAATGGGTTGTGCACCAATTAAATCTCAAATCACCTACCCTCTTTCTCTTCACCAAATCTCTGAAGCCAATTTCCGCAATATCTCTATTGGTAACAAGCTTGGCCTTGGGAATAATATGGGCAAGAGCTATCATGATTTGCACCAAATACCATGGAGGATACATAGAATCTGCAATCTGAGAGTGCAACAGACACCAAATTACAACACTGATGTCAGCACCACCCTTTACAGCATAACACACATACTTTGATGCAAAGACATTCATGATGCACCACATTCCTTCTGCAAAACTCCTCTAGTCAGGAACTGCAAATGGGGCTTGTTTCTCAGGAGAACACACAAAACCATATACCTTGCACATTGGAGCAACAAGAATAGCTCCATCCCACATATCAGGATACCTCAAATGTGCTTTCAAAGCAACAGCTCCACCCATAGACTCTCCAAAGAGAAAGCATGGCAATCCCTCCATCTCTGGGTACCCTGAAGAGGCATAGAAACAGAATCAGTATAATCTGTATATACTACAGAGGGTTCAAGCTTAAGACACCAAAATACATAAGCACATAGGAAGGTTTTCAATGGGGTTAGCATTAAATTCCCATGCATGTGAGCCCAAAACAAGTCTCCCATCTCCCCTCATCAATGAATGCATATGCAGTACAAATGGCTCACTACATGCACTGGACATGGAACTTGGAAGACACAAGAGATGAGATCATTTACACCAGATGAGAAGAGAAATAGTCTTGAAGATAAATGTATTGATATTGAGTACCTTTGACAGCTCTATACTGCTCAACAACATCATCAACAAGATTGTCAAATTTTGGCACATAGCCATGCAGGCCTTCTGATAATCCAAATCCAGGGTAATCCATTCCAAAAACAGCATAACCTGCTGCAGCCCATATCCGAGCAAGACCTGTTCCAAAAACACAAGTTACCAGATGTTACAAATCTAGGGCACATCTGCAGGGTCTATAATCCCAAGCATATGTGCAACAAAGGACACTGCAACTTGACAATTTAAGCAAAAAAAAATTCTTTTTCAAATGTAGAAACCAATGCAGTACATGCTGCTGCATTTACCTTCAAAGAAAAATGTAACAGTATCGCCATAACCATGGCAAAGGAAGAGGATTCCCTTTGGACGACCTTCCTCAGGCATCCAGCTTTTGACAAATATCTCCATACCTCTCGAGTTTGTAACATATTTCTGCAATCCATCACCACCAATAAGAATACTTATTAAATTCTGAACCTCAATTGCCATCACCCAAGCAATATACAAATAAAAAATCAACAGGGAACACATGACATATGGCCTGCAAACAAGCAGACTGTCCTCTCCCCACATACAGGAACCCAAGCATCGTCTTCAGAAGCTTCACTTTCTTTACTGCTACTGGGAAAGTGGCAGAAGGTGTGTCTTAGCAGCAGGATTCACTCATTTCATACCTCTGTGACTTTCAGGCCCAACTCCTTGTCCTTCACCTGTACATCATGAATGAAAAAGCTGAGAATTCAGGGGAAAAAAAACACCCATTGAAATCATGGATCTTGACTCCCACATCCAGAAGAGAAAGTGGACAGAGAACAAAAGGTTCATAAGAAGACATAGGGGTGACAACAGAGAGAATTTGCAACTGTTATCAGAGAAACAGGAAACTGTACAATAACCATCTCAGCTCCAACAAATGTTTGCAGCTCGGGTTTCAAGGACGATGGCTCACAATTGACATGCCATAGTCGAAATCCTTGTGCTCCTGCAAGAATTCAGCACGAGACAAGCGCCTTGATTCAGCAGAGTGGAGGGAGAGGCGCTTATTCACCGTCACGAGGTTCTGAACTGCTGCTGGATCTGCCGCCGGAGCCGGCGGTCTCGTGAGCAACCACGTGCTGGCAGTCACACTATACACAGTGGATCTCCATTGCAATAAGAGTGTCCTGTAGTACAGCACGAGTATAGTCGCCAGAAGAAGTAGAACAACTTGTGCCGCGCGCGCGAACGTCACAGAGCTCAGCATGATCCCACTTTGCGATGCGGTCCAGCCTCCTAACTCTATCAGCATGTTCTCCGTAATGTCTAGTGCGCTTGCCGCATCCAAAACCTCCGCCAGAAAAACAAAATCGGATTCTCTCTCCTTCAAAGATTTTTTTCTTCCCGGCTCTGAAACAAAAGTCGCTCTCAAACTTCAGCAAAATCTCCACCTCCAGACGGCGTGTTTTCTTTGCAAAATTTCTAGATCCCGGGCGACAATTCCTGTCTCCAGACACTACAATCGCGAAGTTTCTACAGCAGACTCCACAATCCAACCACGATACAAGAATTCCCGTCCCCTTGCACCGATTTTTCTTCAGCCGAGAACGCGATCAAACACGATACCACGACTGCTATTACTATTACTTGCGAAAGTTTGTTTTTGCTGCACACAAAAGCAATTCCTGCAAGCGATATGAACAATTCCTCAAACAGAGAGAGAAAATCTCAACGCAAAATTGGAAATCGGAGTATCTATTATCCGCGGCAGGCTCCGAACAAGAGAGAAAGAAAAAGTCAGAACACACGAAAGATCGAAAACCGGCTGCAAATGATTCAACTGCATAAACAAATTCAAGCCGTCCACAACGAAATCTTCCTTGCCTTACAACAAAGGAGCCAAATCCTTACATCAGATAATCGAAACTACACGAGGAGTTCCGGAGATACACAAAAACCACAAAACCGTCAAATGTTCAGAGAGCGGAGTGCCGAGCGGAGGAATTAGCAGTCACAAATCTGAACAAAGAAAGAGAGAACCACGTGCTGTCGACTTTTTTTACGCCAAAATCCGCAAGCAATCCGGCAATCAAACAACCCCCCAAAAAAACCGACAAAACAAAATCGGCGCACTCATCAAAGAGCGGAGAGGAGTACGAATTACTTACCGAGTGCAAATCTCCACAAAAACTTTGCTCCGAACTAAACAATCCTCGCAAACGCCGGGATCTTCTTCTTCTTCTTCACTGCAACAAGAAACAACAATCTTGCACACACGGAAACTCACTAGACACCCAAAAACCAACCCCAGAAAATTAAATACATAAATCAATATTTATTTATTTATTTATTTATTTATGTATTTATTTGTTTTATTTTGTGCTGAACTATTCTGTTTTATATTGTTTTGATTTTGATTTTTTTTATTCTTTTTTTTTCTCGTTCTTTGGGTACCTACTGACACCTATATTGCTTTTTGTGGTTTTGTGTTTATTCCCGGGTGTGTCTCTTTTTGTTTTTTCTCCCTTTTTGTTTGGGTTGTTTCTTTGAGTGTATTTCTTTTGTGATGATTTTTTGTGTTTTTTTGGGTGTTTCTCTTTTTGTTTCATTTGGTAATAACTTGCTCCTTTTGGACTAGGGAGGGGGCAGGGTTTGGCTGAGTCTCGGCCCTAGGATTCTGGTCCCTAGGTCGTCACCACCCTCGCCCTGGCAAGCTAGGGGCCAAAATTAGCCAAACCCCACCCACTCCTTGTGCGAATGGCAGGTGCCCCACTATTGGAACAGAGTGGGGGAGCGTGTGAGAAGCGGAAGGAACATGGGAGAAGCACAGCATAATAGGCTACCTGCATAATCAACAAGGCTGTTTGATTTCGCCCTATTAATTAGCCTCAAAATCTGCATACTTATTAAACCCTAGGGTCACTTTTGTCTTTAAATAATAATCTTTAAAATATTGAAATGAATTTTCATGAAAATATGAAGCTGAGGCGTTGAAAATCATCATAATTATTGTAAGCTACAATCTAAATAATTTCACTCCTCCAATGACAATGTCATAGTAGATTGACATGAAATAAAAATTATTTTATATTTATAAAAATTAATTATTCCATTTGTCCATGTGGAAACTGACCCTAGGCTACAGTACTAACTCTCACTTGACACTACCATAAAGGAGACGTGTAGCCGTAGGGGTCGGCCAAGATTTTCAGGGCCCAACATTTTGGGCACTGAAAATTATGGAAGTGCTCTACGTTTACCCTTCCTTTCCCAACAGGTTTTTTTTGCCTTTTTTAAAAAACTCCAGTAGGGTGTATCCCCAACTCCCTTCCTATCAATTGTTTTCTCTCATTTCCTAGCATAATTTTTTCTCTCCTTTCTCTAACAAGTTGCACTACATGTACATTGTGATGACGATATTGTTAAAGGATAAAGAAACTTTTGGAAAATAAGGAAATGCTGAAAAGGGAAAAATCGGAGCATTTATTTCTTTTTCAATAATTTTTTTGGAAAACTTGGGATTTTGTTTCTAGTGTAAATTCCATTAGTTTTGCTATTTGAGAAAAATCCCCCATATAGAAAAACTGAAAAAAAATAAAATTCTGATCCCTTAATGGTAGTTACCTTTATTTATATATATATATATTTATTTATTTATTTATTTATTTATTTGGTTTCATTGTCTGGGTGTGAATATCCTTTTTTTGTTTTTTTTGGGGGGTGTGCTTCTTTTCGTTTCGTTTTTGTTTTTTTTGGTAACCTGACATATAAACTTGTCACCATCGGCGCTTTGCCTACGTCACTGACGGCCGGACGAAAAGGAGCTGGAAGGGAAAATGCCGCTGCAATACATCGTGTGTAGCAACGTGGATACCTACCGGACGTTAACGGATTTTTTTGGGGGTGGAAGAGCCAATCGGCGACAACTGGTGTTATTATCTACCTACCTAGTCAATTCTGGCTGTGTTCTGGAAGAACAAGACCCTGAACTACTTGTGGGGGATTCACAGTGATTTTTTTTGTGGCCAAAATTCGCCATGTTGCTATAATAATAATAAAAAGGAGGTCCCAAGCAACATGGTAAAGGGAACTTTTTGGGAAATTACACCCAAAAAATCGCAACATTTCAAGGAAAAAATTTATGAAATCACCAAGATTTTTTTGGAGGATTTGGGCAGATTTCTAGCTTGCCTTTTTTTAAATTGCCATATTTAGCTAAACCCATGATTGGTCAACATGTAATTGGATTCCTGGATTTTCTACTTCTTTCTTTGTCTTGTAGGCTACATTTGGCTAAATCCCCTTGTGACTAATTGCCACTTTTGGAGCAACATGCCGCAACCGGAAAAAAAA
>Ga0209611_10000051_pt1 | contig 115318 bp, 69 predicted proteins | sample S1TSphgellanicum_3_FD_187693 | JGI IMG/M metagenome (GOLD analysis project Ga0209611, IMG submission 187693) | Host-associated microbial communities from peat moss isolated from Minnesota, USA - S1T2_Fc - Sphagnum magellanicum MG (SPAdes) (version 2) | ecosystem: Host-associated > Plants >... | reverse complement strand
AGTTTCCATAATTCGTCTTCTGGCTTAATATACTTTTTTTAATGTAAATGGCAAGGCCACAGTGTGACACCCCCCCCCCTTGTTTCTTTTGAGTTTTGCCGTCAAGCTTGCAGCAGAATTTTCATTACTTTACCCTAGGGTCAATTTCATTATTCATTCATGTTTAAAATAGTGAAAGGAATAATTTTTGTGAACATATGAAGCCCAGGTATTGGAAACCATCATAAATATCACAGGGTACAATCTGAATAATTTCACTCCTCATATGACAATATCATAGGAAATCATGAAAAAATAAATAATTTCAAAAATTTATATAACGAACTTTTGTTTTGTTTTGTTTGAATGAAAAAAATTTAAAAATTATTCATTTTGTCCATGTAGAAATCGACTCTAGGCTCCAGTACTAATTAAGAAGGGCTATCACCAGTCCTTCTCTCATACCTCTCTAGTGGGACTATTGCACAAAGCAGCTCTCCATGGGCTAGTAGTAGTACTAGTGTTGAAAATTGAGAAACTAGTGTTCAAATATGTATGTATGTTACCTACCTACTGGGTCAATTATGAGAGAGGGACCACTACTGTTCTTCCTTTTCCTTGTAGCCAAACTTTTTTTCTCTTTATTTTCAGTCTTCAATCATTCTGAAAGGGCAGGGAAAAAAGGTCTTGGATCTGCCCATTTAAACTGGGCAGATAGAACAACAATGAATAATAATAATAATGTGTGCTCTTCTTATCTGACCTCTCTCAGCCTCCCTTGGAGGCCCTTAGGTGAACCAGCACCTACACTGGTACCATAGTAAAAAATCCTGAATTGTTTTAGGTTACTTGTCCTAAATGTCCTGTCCCAAGGGTCTCTGAGTCCACTAAAAGGCCTCACTGAAGGTACCAGTGTAATTGCGGGTTCAACTTTGGCCCTCTGGGTCTGATGATGTCTAGCAAGTATCCCTCCCAAACACAAATTGGGATGGCATCCACTCCCAGTGTAGGAGTCTACAATTTCAAACTAAGAAGGACAACCCCAAGGTCACACAAACCTCCATAGATTATTTATGTGTAGGGCAAGGCCCAGTGTGGGGACTTTCTGAAAATAAGGGGCCTATGTTGAGGTGGTGTAGCCTAGTGCAGTCACACATTTTGTGAATGTCCTGTAGCCATGGGGCCTTGCCCATGGTTAAGCATGAGGCCAACCCTATTATAAGCCTGAGCATATGTAGACTAGGATGTTGTAGTACTCAAAGCTTGAAACACAAATTGTTGTTCTTTGCTTGACAATCAGATCTGAAGACAACAATGACATAGGTATTTGCTTTACTATACCTTTCCTATCACAAGTGCTATCATTGCATAAGAAACTACTGGCATGTGTTGGATCCGATTTTTTCAAATTCTCTCTTTAAAGTTATCAAGTCTTCTTCATGGTCTCATTGTAACGCGACACTCCAACATACACATTGATCCTAAATCAAGCATGAAAACATAACATCGACTTGTTGTGGTTTTACAACAGTTATGAAAGTGCCTATTAACTTTTTCCAGAACAATCATGGCACAAGTACACTGCAAGCCCCCAATACTTTATTTCATGTCTTTGCCATCCAGAAATTTTGAAATGTATCCCCAGCCTTTCTTGAATGACATCTAAGACAAGAACACTAGATTGGTAGTTTTTACAAATGAGACATTATTGTCCAACTTTTTGGTTACAACTCTCAAGAATTCGAGTGCTATTTCAACTATAACTCTAGAATTTTCACCATATGAACAAAAAGCCCACTCATAGCTCCCATATCAAGGTGTTCACTCCCAATTTGAAATATGAAGCTTCCTAGAAGTCCTAATTTCCCTACTCAAACATATCAAGCTTGAATGAATGTTGCCATCACAAACCAACTTTGAAGTCCCCTAGTGATTTTCATCATTTCCACACATGCCCCTAACCTAAACATCCTAACTTAAGCTTCTATTATTTAGCTCTAAAAATTTCAAATGTTGTGAAAAGTTGGAAGATCATGTTTATGTCATGAACATTCTTTTCATTAGTAGTAAGACAATATTCACAAAAACAAAAACTCCAATACATACTATAAAGACATAAAACCAAAATGGCTTAGGTTTTCACCACCTTGATGCCTTCTTCACAACAAAGGATGTTTTATATCTCAAAATCTTCATCACTTTGTGATAACCACCTTAATTCATAGATGCCATAAAACAACCCTTGAAAAAGAAAATATCCCACCACTGCCAAATTACTTGAAAAACATTGTGACAAAACTATTGAAGATATTGCCATCAAAACACAATTCACACAACATATTGAAAAGTTACACATTGAAAACATTCCAAAGAAAACATTAGCACAATGATGTATTGCATTCACTTGCAAACAAACAAAACACACAACCACCAAATTGGAAATGAAGTTGGAAAAAGTGATCTTTCCATCTAATCTCCCTTCATCCTTAACCCCTTCCATTCATCCTAATAACTATTGAAATTTTTGTTGTTTTCATCTTATCATCTTCTCCTTTAACTTTTCATCCATTAGGTTAGCCATTGATTTTTAAAAACAATTTTCCACTTTTCAAAAATACATTCACCATTCCACATCACATTATTCCCAAATAGTAAAAAGGTAACTCCTTTTTTGTAAGAGGTATGTTCATGGATACAAACTATTTTACAAATATAGTAGATAGTTTTTTTTGAAGCTTTACATGTAAGCCCACAAGTGGGGGGCATTCCCAAAATGCAAGGTTAAACTTGATTACATCATCATCCCAAGCCCCTTGTTTTGGGAATGTCCCAAACCAATTTTATTTTTTTTCAAATTTGTAATGCAAGTGGGTTGGCAATTAATGTTGTTTTTAGACAAACACCTTTGGTTTTTGAACATGTGACCCAAAACAATCCAAGTCCATGAAATGTGCCCATTTGAAAAACTTTGATTTTGGGATGTAAAAATGTACATGGGCATGTTTACATAACATTATACATTTTATTCAGGCATATAACAATTGGTACACAACTACTTGAAATTTATCATGCTTTCTACCATGTCACAAATGATGCACATTCATACTATTGACATCTTCCCATGTATTGCATATTCTTACAAATCATACAAATAATGCATAATTAGTCAAATGTAAGTAAATACAACATTGAAAATTTTCAAAAACATTCAAGAACAAGAATGTAAATTTTTAAATGTAAAACTTACATCTAATATTAAATGACAACATAATGCAAATTTGCATAATTCATGTTAATGTAAGACTTACATTTAGTTAGGCACGACAACATGATGCATGTTTCCCTAATTCAACCCTTTTTTAAAAACTTAAATTCAAAATCCTTAAAATTTGCAAAGTTGCAAAAAAAACACGACCCACCTATGTCTACTACACTAGCTTGCCTGGCTAATGTGCATTGTTTGTGTGTTCCCTCGTTACCATGAGGAAGAGACCTACAACCTTGCATGCTTTCCAACTTCTATACTTAGGACAACATTTTATGATAATTCATTAATATACACTAAATTGATATTTGTCATTGATGTACAATAACAAATAATTTGAGTTTTTAGATGTGTCATTTCTTTTGGGTTGTCTCTATGGACATGTTTGTGAAATTTAAATTATTGGTTTTGGGGAGTGTTCCATTTTTTCATTGGTTATTTTGGCCTTTGAGACATGGGACACAAAAAATACTTTGTGTTTAAAAACCCAACTGGTAATCATCCATAAAAAGACCTTAGCCAAATTTGGCTATAGGTCAAAAAGTCCAAATTAGGATGCCTCCCATATTTTGACAACATGTTGGAACACATTATTATGTATGGTGATTTCAAAATATTTTTCCTCATAATGTGGTGACTTGGGTCAAAATTGTTTTATGATTTTTGGCAATAATATGTCAAAGGTCAAAACCACTATTGGGTGGTTCTTTGAAATTTTTAGAGAATAATTGGTTTTAGTTATTCCCAAAAAAACTTAAAGAACCAACAATTTTCACCCCAAAAAATGATGATTTTCTAGTCAATTCTTCGACTTTTTCATATTTATAAAATTGTAGTTATTTAGCAAAACTAGTTCTTTGATTTTTTGAGAATCGATGGGTAATTGAGTATATACCTGAGTTGCTAACCAATGGTATCTATTCTTCATTCTAAGAACCTTCCATCAATGGTCAAAATTCAAAATTGGTTCTTTGTATTTTGAGAATTATTCATAAGGGTATACTTAACTTTTACTGGTCACTTTTAAGTTCCAAAAAGTGAGAACTCTCAACACTATTTTAACATATTTTCATCATAATGCATGCCAAAGGAAGGTTCTTACATCTATTGCTTAAAAGAGGGAAAAAAATTACACCAATGTAGCCCAATTATTGAAAAAACACTTGATTATCAATAAAGCTACCAATAACCCACCTAATGGTTATTGATTTTTTTTTTTTAATGGTTAACAACCTATACATTGAATAGGTAGGATCCAAATAAATAGGAAAACCATTATGGGTTAAGTATTGATATTTTAATTTTTAATAGTTTATTTGAATGATGGGAATTTCATCAAGTAGGTTATCTACCCTAAAACCCTAAACCTATTTATGACCCCCAAAAATGCGAAGAAAAGAAAAAGAAAAAAGTGGCCCAAACTCATTTTCACATATATTTGATTATTGGTTTTATAACCAAGTGGAATTGGACTTGGGTTGAGAATGGTAGGTTTTGGAACCAAATGGGAATTAACTCTATTTGTGACCTTGGGTGTAACTAAAACTAGACTTAGGGTTTGGTTCAAAAATGGTATGAAAACCAAAATTGAATTAAAATGTTTATAAAAATAAAGTTCTAATTTTAATTATAGGGTTTTTGGACATTTAGGGTTTCAAATTTAAATTTCAATGGTTTTCTTTGTTCGTTGTGTTTCTTTTGTGTTGTATGCATTCTCAAGCTCCAAACAAAGTTGAAGTTTTTTGTCTCTTATTTCTTTAAAGTTTAAGCTCCAAATAAAATTCAAGGTTTTTGTTTTCTCTTTCTTTAAAGCTCAAGCTCCAAAACTAGTAAATTGTTCATTTAACTTGTGTCTTGGTTGTGTTTGTTTGTTTGTTGGTTCTCTTTGTGGCCTTGGCCATGTTCTTCTATTGGTGTTGTTTTTAAACCTAACCAAGCCAACTTTCTTTTTTCTTTATGGCGGTATTTGCATGGTGGTGACAATCATGGTGATGGTAGTTGTCATTTTTTGGTACATTGGTCTTTGGTGCTTTTTGTGGCCTTGGTCACATTTTTCTATTAGTGTTTTTCATTGGTTTGGTTGTGTTCTTTTGCTAATGTCTTTGATGTCTTTGTGGACTTGGTACATTCTTCTACTAGTATTTTGGTCGCATTGGTCATGTTCTTTTGCTAGTACTTTTCATGAGTTTGGTTGAGTTATTTTGTTCATGCTCTTTGTTGCCTTGGTTGTGTTCTTCTACTAGTGTCTTCCTAATTTTGCTCACATTATTTTGGTTGTGTTTTTTAAATTTGTGTCTTGGTTGCTTTGGTTGTGTTGGTGTTTTTTGTGTCCTTGATCATGTTTTTTTTATTGGTGTTCTTCATGGCTTTCATGATCACCCTTTTTTATTGGTGTTTTTCATTGTCTTTGTCACTTTTTTCTACTAGTGCTTTTAATGATTTGGTTGTGCTCTTTTGCTAATGTTTTTTGTGGTTTTGGTCATGATCTTTTGTTGGTGTTCTTTTTTCATTGTTTTTAGTGATGTTTCAAATTTTGGAAGGTTATTTTAAACTTATCCTAACCTACCCTATAATAAAAAAATTGGCTTACTTTGAGAATTAAAAAACTAGAACCAAAAGCACCCCTAATTAAAAAATAAAAACTTAAACCAAGCCCCATATTTGAAAAAAACCAAAACCTAACCAAAACTAAATCTTAAAGTTTTTTAAAAATTGGAACCAAAGGTCTTTTTTAAAACCTATGAACCGCCGAACATTGGATTCCATTTTCAGTAGGCATAATCTTCATCCTTCTCTTTCTTCTTGTCTAGAAAGGATTTTCATGGATTATATAAAGTGCCTTCCAAATATAGTAGGACATTAGCTAGTGCACCTTGGTGTTGTGGACTCTAATGTATTAGACTTCTTGAAAGTCACCCATCCCGATACAATTTTGGTTGAAGTGAACTTAATTTCATAGTTCTTATGGAACCTTGTATTAATTTAAATTGAATATTTAGCAATGAGAATTATTTGAATTTTTATTTTTTTTCAAATGATCTAAAATTGAAACAAAAAATGTGCACACCACCTTGTTAAGAGTTTTTTTGGCAATATGAAAAGTGGAGTGGGGACCCTTTGACTTGAGAGGTTATGGTGTGGCACATCTTGGGTTGCTTTTACTCAAAGTGTTTTTTGTGTCTTGTGTTTTCAAGGTCAAAATAACCGCTAAAAAAATGGAACATGTTCCCAAACTAAGAATTTATATTTTGCATATGTCCAAAAACTCAAACTATTTTTTATTGTCCATTAATGAAAAATATCAATATTGCTAGATCAATATATTGTCACAAGATGTCTTGCTAGACACACGTGGATTTGTCCTTTTTGCAACTTCCAAAATTTTAAGGTTGTTTAATATTTGTAGTTAAAGAAAAGGGCCATGAAATAGGGCAATTTGCATCATGCTATCATTCATGATTAGATGAGTTTTACATTATTTAATTTACATTCTTGTTTTTTTTGAAAACGTTCAATGTTTGGTGAAGTCCCAATGTTTGGTTTGGTGGGGGCCTTCCCAAAACAAGGCGTGTGGACAACACCATATGCTATCACCTTGTCCTATACCCCTTATTTTGGGAATGTCCCACCCTAGCTAGGGTTGTACCCTAGACATAATTCCACTCTCATTCTTAAAGAGTAGGCATAAGATTAGTCCACTTTTCTAAGAGGGAAATTTAAGGTGTATTCCAAATACACTAGGAAATTTCTAGGAGTGCTTTATGAAAAAGGCAAAAGAACACAATCATCTGGCTATATATAGCCATCAAGAAAAAGGCTAGTCCAAAGGGCAAGAATGGGGTGGGGGTAGACCAAAGGATTGGCTTGACTAAGGAAAGGGGGAAAAAAAAGATCACACTTATAACACATTCACCAAACATTACAACTTAAATTTGCAAGTAGGATTACACAATCAAAACTTATTACATTGTATTCAAGTGAAAGCTTTGAAATATTGTATAGAAAGAAATTAGAGATCAAACTTGTAAACACATTTACCCAACTTCAAGGGTTACATTTGCAATTAAAATTACAAAATTAAAAATCTGGCTTTTTTTTTAAAAACATATCCTTTACTAAGGGTGTATGCATTAATTAATTTCAAAGGGTCCAAAGTCCAAAATGGTAAAGTAAACGATAAAAATCCTCACCCAATGTAAAAATTTGTTATTGTGCATGAAAAGTCAATTCATTGATGTATAAAGTAACTTTTTTTGGTACATTAGTTATTAATTATTGTAAGAATTTTTTTAAAGTTTGAAACTAAATATTTAAGGTTAAATAGAGTATTTTTAAGGAGTGCATTTACTTTTAGTTGTTGTCCATTTCTATAAAGAAGGTTGCAAGTATGTACATGAAAAATTGTAATAGGGAAATCTTTTATATGGAGAGGAGACCTACATAGGTATGGGATGCACATTTAATTATAAACTCATTGTAGTGATGTAAGGATTTTTCAGAAATATTGGGTGTGTTTGAAATTCAAAAACGTTTCTACATTCAAAAATATTATATATAACTATTTCAGCTCTAGTTGCAATAATTATAAATGAATAAAATCCATTACCATGAGACCATGTTGGAGGACGTTGTAAAAAATCTTGCATAAAATCATGAGTTTTTGAAAAAGGAAACATTTGTCAAATCCACTTTATGTTTGGAAAACTATCAAGAATCATGAATTTTCTACTTTCCAATGCTTAGACCCCATGTGAATCATGCTAGAAAGAAATTCGCATCACCCATTTCAAAACCAAATATTGAGTGAATTACACTCCATGTAATTCATTTTGCACATCAATTCCACACACATTTTTTTGATATTCAATATGGATAAGGAAATCCAAGAAGAACCCACCCCAATTATCATTTTGGTTTATGCATGTTCACAAAGTTGGTTTCCTTAGGGGACACAATTTTCTCTCCAAAACACAAGCAAATAATTTAGTACCACCATCTATTCATTCATTCCAACCTTGAATCACCACATATACCCCTTTAACATTTTCTTGCCCACATACAATGAAGTAGGCCAACCTTGGTGATTGCCTTTTAAAACCTTGCCCATACACATTATAAACCAAAATCTCATCAAAACAATACAAAGTTGTGAAGAGTTGTTAATAAAAACCATGTATCAACTTTCAAGCATGCCTAATGAGGGTTCTACCAATTGAACGATTTATTTCCTATATCTTGTGGGCAAACCCATCCTTGGGTGGTACCACTAGGAACCAAATTAAGGAATGGTTAAAAAATTAAAATTAACCAAATAGTTTTATTGGGACCTTTTTTTTAAATGTTTTGACAATTACAAAAAAATTTCTCATGTTTATCTATTGCATGCACTAATATACGGTTCAAATTTTTATTGTAATAAAAAAAATGAAAATTGCTACAAATTTGTATTCTTAATTGTGAGGGCCCTTCAAGAATCACATTATTGAAAATTCATAATTAAATCATACCTACTCAATTAATTAAAGCTTTTGTAAAAGAAAATTAATGGAGCAATGAATCCTCAATAGAAAAGAACTTAAAATTGTTTAATAAGAGCTATAAAATAATGCGCAACACACCAAATTGTAGCAAATGTTTAGTGACTTGAAGGAATGGGGAAAGACAATGAAAGATATCAAAGCAAAAGGTACCAAAATTTGATCTACAACTAGGTGGATGGATAAAGCAACATGATACATGATTGAAATGCTTATGAACATCTACAAAAAGTAGCCAAATGGTGCCCATGTTGGTAACTTACAGTTCGTGAAATAATCCATGAAACTGTAAGAAGCCTTAATGAACGAAAACGAGGATGTGATTGAGAAAATTGGGCTACTTGAGTTGGAGGAAAGTGGTTATGGGCTCTAGGTAATTTTTGAAGTTTCATGTATTGTGTCAATTTTTTTGTCTTTCATGCTAGATTATGTCTAGTAAAAGTTGACGGGTTAAAACTATTTTTGAAGTTTGATTTTAGGCCTGGAAAAATTGGAGCAACATATGGAGCAAGAATGCTACAATAAACTCTAACTTGAGGAGATGATGTAATTTTCAAATTGTTGGGTTTTATGTTTTTGGTTTTAGGTTTGAGGTGACACAAAGGCCTTTTGAGAGTGATGGATAGATATTGGTGCATGAAATCCTAAAACATAGAATTAAATGGCATTAAGTTTTTTTAATAAAGTGCTGATCCTCAATAGAGCTAAACTTAGTGTAGTTTGGAGTTTAAATTTAACAAATAAACATGCAATGTCAAACTTTTGTAAACATTTCTCATTTTTGGAATAAAGGTCCACATTTTTTTCTCATTGCTGATCTTGATTTTTTGCATTTTTTTTTTGAATTTTTTCTTTTTTTCACTTATTATTTCCTTCATTTTTCTGATTTTTTTGGATTGTTTCCTGATTCTTTAGATGGTTTTGTTTTATAAATAGATTCTGTTTCTGGTTATCTGAAAAAAAATTCAGATTATTTTTTTTATATTTCTAATTCTTTTGATTTTCTTTAAAAAATTTCTGGATTATGTTCCAAGTTTTCCAGATTTTTTGTGGTTTTTTAATCCCCCAAAAAATAAGAATTGATGATTTTTTTGAATTTTGAAGCTGAAACTAGAGGTTACCCAGAACTGGGAATTGGCCAAATTTAAATGTAGGTTCTAGAACCAGAACTGAAACCGCTCCTAAAATTGAAAAAACCTGAACCAAAATCGAATCCCAAGTTAGCGGAAAAAAAGAAGAACCATATCTTGGGGGGGGGGTGTGTTCTTTTTGAGCAAAGGCATGCTTACTCGTCATAGCCTATTAGTTAGAGATTTCATGATGTTTAGTGATGAAAGTTTGTTCTAAGAGTTTACGACAAAAATTGAAAATGGCAATGTGGAAGTTTTCATATAGGATAAGAGTACTTTTAAATCCTTTTGGATTTGAGTGAAAGAAAATTGATGACATAATATTTTCTTATCTCTGGCCTTGGTTGCAGCAAACTATGCTCGAGTGTTGATAATTTTATTTCTAATTTTCCTACAATGAAAGAAAAAGTTTTATCAAACAAAACAAGTAGCAATGTTGACATTAGTTGGATGGAAGAAGCTCTTGTTCCATGAAAGTATGGTATGGAGGTTATGGGTCATCAAGATTGATATAATGGGAAGTCAAATCTTTTTTTCTTGTGTGTGTGTTTTGTTTCGAGTTTTGGTTTTCTGGTTTATTTGATTTATTATTGTTTTTCACTTTGTTCTTTCATTTGTGGTGTTCATGTTTCATGTTTTGTTTTTTTATGTTTGCAAACATATTCAATTTGATAAAACATTTCAAAGATGTCCACAACTTTGTACAATATTATCAACAATGAGTTGAAAGGTACTTGTCTTCTTTGATACAATGAAACTTTTAGTGAAGAGAAAGAGGCATTTGAAAAGATCAATTTGTTGTTTCTTGATTTTTGCTTTTAGGCTTTTGTTTTTTGTTTGCTCTTCTTTTCTAATTGTTTCGTGCAAGACATTCATGTTGAAGGATAATGAAATCATTGATTTGGCTTTTGTTGATTCAATTGTTCCCACCTAGGAGAGATCAGTCGCGGCCATTGATGGTGTTTCTATACATGTAAGAATTGTTGCTGATAATATTTCTAGTTTTTTGTTGTTCTTTTATCTTGTGTAAAAGGTTCATGTTGAAAATCATATTGATGTGGCTTGTACTAATTTGATTGTTCTTGCCAATGAATGAGGTGGTGTTACTAATGGTTTTCATGTAATAATCGTTAATGACTATTATTTTTTCTTAAAGACTTGGTTATTAATGGTGTTTTAACCCAAGAAACACCTATTGCTACTACTTGTGTTCTTGGTCCAAAGATACCTTTTCTTGTTTCCACTGGTGTTCTTGGTCCAAACAGACCTTTTATTATTCATGGTTTTGGTGTTGTTCAAGAGAAGTTGATTTTATAGGCTTAAAAAACAAGTAAATCATTTGCTAATAATGGTGATGACAACTTGTGAAATGAAATGTTTGATGTTGAACCTTCTAAGCACAATCATTACTTAGAAGCTATTCATGGTTGGTAGGCACTAGATTGAGGTTCTCAATGTAAACACAACTTTTGGTCATATGTTCAACCATATACAAAATTGCCTTATAACTATCAATTTTCTAGTGGATGATCCAAAGACAATTCTTGGTTTGGTGATAGATGTAGTGGACAAAACATTTGAGTTTTGGTGATGATGTATAGGGTTGTTTTAGATCTTCATATTTTGTTTGATTCACATATACAAATTAATTTGAGCTTTGTTACTTGTGCATTAGTTCATAAATATGTACCTTACAATGATTTAAACTTTGTCATCTTTAATTGATTTTGAAATACATAAACATGACAAGGAAATTGGAGTTGAACCCAATTGTTGCACCATGGCATTCAATTTAGATTGAATTGTTGATGCCATTGGTGTTTCCATGATGAATTGAATTGTTAACATGGCTTTGTCATTTTCATGTTGTATTGATTATATGAATGTTGTTGGGAATAAAATTTTGCAATTTTTTGAATTTTTTTGTGTTGAAATGTGTTGTCATATAGAATTAGGGCTTAATATGTTTCATTTTGAAATATAGAATGAAAATAAAAAGAAAGAAAAGAAAATGAAAAGGGTGCATTTTTGCAAACAGGTATTGAAGTAGTTGTAAACATTGTTTTTACAATGTAAAAGGACTCATATTTAATTATTTAAATTGGAAAATTTTAATACATGCCTACCTATTTTGGGAAATTTTTTAATATAAAAATTTAAATAATAATATTCAAACACTATAAATATAGATTTTAAAAAAAGATGTCAACAGTGACTTTAAGGGGCAAGTATGTTTCATGATTGAGAGAGTGTACCCAAAAAATATATATTATTATTATTAAAAAAGAAATGAAACAAATAAACTTTCCATATTTGAAAGGTGCAATGACAATTTAGCTAGGGTTTTTCAAGTTTCAAAAGTTACATTGAAATCTTCCATTGGGTGGGAGGCCCAAAAATACATTGAAAAAAGGCTAGTTATTTACTATCAAAGATGGCACGTACTATCAAACTTTCACCTCAAAGGGATGTTTCTTTATCCCTCATGCACTTCCCTATTTGAATGCAACAATTAGTCTTTGCATATGAACACTTTTTATTACATTATGAAATTACTCACAAATGTCTATCATTTTCTTATTATTGAGATTTCTTACTACACAAACCTCATGTAATTATAATCAAATTTGGTTAAATCTTCTTATGAGTCATCATTTTGATACATTACAAAATTCACAAAAAAAAACCACTATTCCTCATTGTCTTTATATATTCTAATTTAACATTCTATGTGTGTAAAAAGGTACATTTTGGTTTTGAAAATACTAAGTCATAAATTTTTGTGTGTTTCTTTATTAAGATTTCAAGTTTTGGGTTTTATTACAATTCATAGGACAATTTGAATCATCTCAAAATGGCTTTCAAATGTTATAAAATAGTGCTACCAAATTTTAGATTCTAATTTTTTCTTGGTCAAACCATTTTGTAATCATCTCATCCCAATCCTTAGCCATTATTTCTTGATGCATCTATATGCTGAGGTTAGTGTAGCAAGAGAAAAATGTATCAACTTGTTGGATTTAGGTGCAACAATAAAGGCCTATGTTGAAAAGATAAGGATAATGAGTTTGTTGATAATCCATCTTCGAATCAAATCCACCCAAAGAAACATAAGAAATGTGTTTTTGATGTCAATATGTGTTTTTGATAGTCCATGAAAAAGCATTAGGTTGAACCTTATGTTTGATTGGCAAGGTAACTTTGCATCCATATATTACAAAGTGTGTTTGAGAAAAAGGAGAAGTTGTTTGTCCCAAAATGGGATTTTATTAATAAACATGTTGCATTGGACAAGCATCCTAGTGCAAATGGAGAATGGATGATGGATTCTTGATGTGTGCATGCAAGTCCAATGATGTTTCATGCACTAAAAAAAACTCATCATTCTTTAATGTTAGAAAAAATGAAAAAGGGAATTCTAAGTGATACAAAGAGGAAAATTTATGCAATTTGCCACCTTTTATTATTATTTTCGTCAATGGCAAATTCATGATTAATCATGATTACATAAATTTGAAAGGGCTTTCTAAATTTTTCTTACAATTGAAAATTACCCCTATAAAATATCAAGGAATCATGATAGTAGTTGAAAAATATTCAAGTTTTTTCACAACATGATATTTCTTATATATGTAACCAAAAAAACAAATATTTTCATTTTTTGTCATTAACATGTGATGAGGTGACTAGCATAGAAAACCAAAGTTGGGTTTCTATCCACGTTCATGTTGTGCAAACCTAGTGTTGATTTCCTAGGTCAAAATGAACCAATTGGAACCATTTTAGGTGTAACCAGTCTTTTCTTGACATATTTAGATGTATCACAAACTAAAATATTGTTAAAAATGTGCGGGTATTTGTACAATGCCCTTTTGAACATATTAATTTAATATTTGGATAACTTTGAAAGTTATCCAATGAATATAAAATGCCTTTCATCTCATTTTTAAACATGTAACTAGTGTTTTTTATGCTTGAAAAAAATGTAACATTATCTAAACACAATTATTTTGCACTATCTTAAGAAATTTTTGATAGACCATGTGCTACCACATCATCTAATCTAGATTAGTTATAGCCAACTTAAGAAGCATCAACAGTTCCTATTACCCCTTTTTTGTCTTCATATTTTGTTAACTATCCACCATGTATGTGAATGGATGTGGGTGCAGTCATACTAACATGTACCAAAAGTAGTCATAACCACTAATTAATTTTTTGAACTTTGGATTGTAATGATAATAATAATAATAAATAAATAAAATAAAATAATTTTTAATAAAATGTTATTGTGAATACATTATGTACATGTCATAAAAATTTGGAATCAATCTAATGATTGAAAAATACGCATAAAAACTTTTAATCTCTTGTAACCATTGTTTAAAAGCTACATAATAATAGTTTTAAAATAATTTTGACACTAAAAACACAATTTGAAATTTTTTAAATATACAACTTAACATAATAGTATTAAGATTTTATTTTATTTTTTTTGGAAATACGTATTAATTTTTTTATAAAAAATATTCTAAGAATAAAGCAATGGTTTAAGGGGGCACGTGTGGCTCCTAATAGTGTGGTTGGACCCTTGTTGTGTTGATAACCTTATTATAGTTGTCATAAATTTTTTCTTGATTATTCAAAAACAAACTCAACTAAAGTTGATTAGTATATTTTAGTATTGATGGTGTTAACATTTTCCAAGGAACTTATGAAGGTGTTAAATTCCCAATGCAAAAACACTACACCCCCTTTTTTGTTTCATATCCCTTACATGGCCCCATTGAACCAATTTTGTGGTACAAACATTTTCAAACAAAAAGTTGGTATCTTGTTTTAAAAATGTTCTATAATGTTTACACCATTTTTTTTGTAAAAGTCTAAAATGTTATTTAAAGCTCAAATTTGTTGAGATTATGGAAATAGAAAACAATAAGTTACTATGAAAAATAAAATCTAGGTGGATATCAATGTTGTCACCCACAAATAAGGTACTCGAATAATATCAAACATTGCTTATGAAGGTGAACTTGGATATGCATTTCAATTTTCAAGCCATTAACAAAACTCTACAATTATTATTTGATGTGGAACTTTTGCTAAGGTTAGTAACCATTATGTCATTGTTTACAGTAGTCCACTTCTTCGTCAAGTTTTTTCAATTAAAAGATGTGTTTTTGCAATTAGTTGTAGTCACAGTAAAAAGAGCTAAAAACACTTGTTAATTGTCATGAAATTATACCTACTTTACTTTGAAAAGAACCATTATTGTAGTTAATAAAATAATTATCCATCCTTTAAAATTATGTTTGTTTAATCGTGAAACTAGAATCCCATGAATTTGAAATCATTTCATTATGTTATTATAATTCTTAATCATGCACAAAACACTTGTTGACATTGTGCTTTCAAACACCTTTAAAATTGACTATGATTTTTGTTATTCAAATATTCACCAAATTTTTTCAAATTTATTATGGGTTTTAACATACTTCAATATAAGAAGATCCACATGTGTTGATGTTTTTATGTGCACATGCATTGAATCCTTTTAAGTACATGTGCAAATCAAAATAATCCTGATTTTGATTTTAAACACCTTTAATGATTATAATATAGTTCAAAATTTGTGATCATGGTTAAAAAAAGTTATAAATTTGATTATAATGTCAAGTTTGATGCAAAAAAAAACTATTTTTAATATCATTATAGTAATATTTGGTTTCAATATCAATATCTAGTCCAAAAAACTAAATTTGGGCTCATTCATAATTGGGATTCAAAAAATAATAATAATGATTCCATGACTTTTTTACAATTATTTTTTACAAATAACATTACGTGAAAGAAATTTGAACCAGAAAAATTGATTAATTAGTCCAAAATAAGATAATTCATGTGGTGGAAATGATTTTTCACATGTGTACATAATTTTCCATCAATATTTTGGTTTATAAAAAAAAGGTAGAAAATGGCAAAATGAACTTTTATGAACAATTAAATTTTTTTTTGCATGATTACTTCCTACACGTGCAACCCACACCTATAATTTGAAATTATAAGCCTAGTGAATATAAACGACTAGCCAAGTTGTTTTTAAAAAAGAATCCTTTCCCTTGCAACTCAAAAGAACATTTCCATAGTATCCAAACTACTATTAGATATTTTTATTAATTTAACAAGAAATCATTTTATCTATTGGCATACAACAATCTACCATAATTGTTATCATCTAAATAGAATAAAAAATTCAAAGTTGGGCTTTGCAATCTTGAAAGTTAGACATTCTTTTTTGGAACTCCAATTGTAAACAAGCCCATTTTAAAAGGCTATATATATATTCATATTTAATAAACTAATACATGAAAGCCACATCTATATTGTAACCTTTGGTAAGGACTCCAACCTTGTTGCCAGTGGCTCCTTTCATTGTGGTTGCACCCAATTATGTGGTTATAGTGAAGATTTGCCATGTTAAAATGCATGTTATGCACATCTATGTGATCACTACCTTATGTATTTAAAGTAGTTTACAATTTTGTATGCAACAAATTATGAGTCCATCATCATGGAATAACAACATGTCTCTCCCATTAACCTATGTGATTCTTTATGTTTTGAATTGAAAGTGGAAATTGTATGGGCATCACTTGTATATATGTTGTTCATTGAAAGGTTTCAATTGCGACAAGGGAAAAGTGTGAAGATGTTATGTGATCAATGAAAGTAGTTTTGTAAATCAATAACTAACTAAATGTAAAACTAGAGTCAAGATTTCAAACCCATCCATTAATGAATACAATTAGAACAATTTATTCGCAATATTGGCTTCAAGGGGACCTTGATTCTACTTTTACCGTACATTTGAATATCTTGAAAGAAGCCTACTATGTATTCAAGGAAGGTGGGTGCACTTTAGTGTTGGGTGGTTCTTTTGTTGTCAAGTAGTGCCTTGGACTTGCAATAATCCATAATGAATTTGACTATGTTCAAAACTATACAAGGGTTCCCATGGCTCACCCAAGTCTAATTAATGTTCAACATCTTTTCATGAATCCATTGACAAACTTTGGTGCACCTTGATAGCATTGCAAATCTTCTACCACAAAATTCTTAAGTACATAAAGTTAGCAGAGCTTGTCACTATCTAAATTTTGGGTTTTGTTGAAGATGAATGCTACTCTAATACATTGTGTTTTTCCTTAAATCAAAGTTGAGGAAACAAATTGACAACCCACTTGGTGTTCCAAATATTATCTTAGTTCAATTCATTGCATTAGAGATTGAAAAATATGAAAAGCCACCTGGAATGAAGTTTGCAAAACTTGTGGATGTTATGTAGATAATGCTAAAAGTTGCCATCCCATGCATGCATGCATGCATGTGTTATTGCTTTTCTATAGCATTTTTAAGCTATTAAACTACAATGACTATACCAACTTTCACATACTTGTAAATGTTGCTACCTATGCAAAATTCATATCTACTTGTAAGTATAGGTGAGTAGAGTGGAACAAAAGGTTGGATAATAGTCTTTGTACATAGTTGTTAGCCACAATTCCTTTAAACACGTTTGTATACTTGCAATTTCTTTTTATTTCAATAATCTTGGCTTGTTTCGTAGATCTTGTTTTGCATGTTGCTTGTTTTTTTTTTAGTGATATTTGTTATCAATTACTAAATTCTAAATTCTATCACCAATTTGAATCTTGAAGCTTAGTCATATGCCTATAGTGAATAGGTGATTGGGTGGGAGTTCGAACCCTTGCATGACATTTCACACCCAAAAAAGAACTAGGCAATCTTCAATTTTACCAGAATTTGGACCTCTAAACACCAATGTTCACAATAAAATCTCATTCACAATTTCACATTTCACTCAAACATTACCAAAAAAAATCACAACTTCTTACATGCAAATTGATTTCGTTAATCAAGTTGACAAATACATATTTGCTACCACTGAAGCTCAATCACAAAGCGTCAAGTAGCAAACATGGTCACGCACAAGATCTAAAAATGATTAACACTGTAGGAACTTGCCAGTCCTCTTACAAGAGAAGCCAAAATTCATTTCTCCTTTTCCACTTTTGAGGTTATGAACAAAGTTCATAAGCTAATAGTAGCATGGTATTTTCATGTAGTAAAGATTGGGACACACTGGGCAAATTTTACAGAAGTTCAGTCAATTGAATCAATTTGTTGTCAGGTTCGGTAAGCCTCCTGGTTGATAGATCACGTACTTTTTTATTCGTGAAGAGCAGAGTTGTACATAAGCTTGGTGTACAATTGGAATCCTCTTCAGCCAGCTTGAGAGTGTGTGCAAACGGGGTAAGTACGATTATTTACTGTTGTACAGTTGATCTATGTTCATCCCCATTTCCAGGAACCAAAGGTATTGGAGGGTGTTGCCGTGGCTCTGATAGTTCATTTAGGAGAGAAGAACTGTATCTGCTCCTCCAACAAGCATGAAGTCATTGCATCTGGTCCTCCTAGACTGACCTAGCGTCTCCAAGGTTATATATTGCTCGAACATGGGGATCTAACTTGAGTTTGTACAGACAAAAGAATGTCAGTGCGACCAAGCATGGTACTTGTTGGTTTATACAGTTGCTGTCATGATCATTATGGTCTCTCCCCTCCCCCACCGATACACATAAAGGCCTTGTAAGTCAGATGTTTTTGCAGTCTAGGACTTTGATGAAATTGTAGCTGCAGAATTCATGGTGAATCCAGTTGGTCTGATCAACAATTTCTGCTGATGGACTCATGTCCTTCTTCAACCCCAATGTGATACAGGCTTTGAGAATGGCGGGGAGGGGGGACAGAACACAAAACCCCCAATAAAAAAAACCCATGAGGAGGGAAAAATAAATAAGTAAATAAATACATAAATTGCATCTGTGGATTGAACCTCCCAAAACAAAAAAAATAATAATATCAGCACTAGATAGCCAACAAGACCTGGAACTAGGAGAGGGGGAGGGGAAGAGAAGACAAAACCCCCAATCAAAAACCCATGTGGAAAAAACAAAAATGCATCTGTGCATTGGACCTCCTAAAACAAGCAAGCAAATCAGCACCAGTTAGCCAACAAGATCTAGAACTACAGAATAACACAAAGGCTAGCAGTTTAAAATGGTTCATTTCCATGATCTGCCACTCACCCGTTAATTTGTACAACCTCCCACTCAAATAGTTGGGGTTTTTATGTAGAATGTTAAGACAATGACCCACTAATATAGTGGATTTCTCATGTTCTGGCTGGTGACACCCCCATCCTCAAGATCTGGAGGTACCCACCAAACCAACAAATGTCAGCTACCTTACTTGTGCAAGTGAAAAAACAATTTGATGTGGTTGGGTCATATGAACTCTCTACACCTGCATCTGCCAGGTGTGGACTTTTTCACAGTGGGTTGAGAAATAGTGAGGTGAACATGAAAACCCTTTTGCCATAATTTGATGAAATTAATTGTGGTTGGAAAGTGGGTGAACAGAAGGCATGGAAACATACCCCTAGAAGACACCTATCAAGCCGGGTTTTGATTTCATATTTGTGATGTAGCTGAACTGGCAACCATCCATAATATAATTTCGTCAAATTTGGCTATAAACAGGATATGAATGTAAAATGGTTTAAGATTCCTTCACATTTTTGGCTACAGGCTTCAATAGAGAAATCTGGCCCTATATATATATATGTAAAAATTTGGCAATTCAAAATTGAAAAAAAGGTAATTTTTAGCCAGTGTGAAAAATAATAATTAGCCAACTTGCTAAATTTACAAAAAAAAGGCTGCTAGTATTAAGCAACAACAAATCTCAGACACCAAAAAACTTCAGATTACACTATGATTTTATCAATATGCAATAACCAACATGCACAAGACTTCCTAACAAATACTAGGACATAAAAGACATGTCCACATGAAGGAATTCAATAATCGTAGCATTTTAAACCTTATATTTCACAAATATAACCAATGTTTTTTAATGGCATTTGTATTTGAAATTTTGTATTAGTTTTAAATGTTTCAAATTTTCAGTATAGGAAAAGGGTCTACATTTAGACCTTTCACCTACACAAATAAATGAAGCAATTTTTTTTCAAGTTTTTTTTTCTTTCTTATTTTCACCTTAACTTAATTGTTTTTAATAAGTCTTTCAATGTCTTTTTTTCCCCCTTCTTGTGAGGTTTCATGATAGCCTTGAGAGCTTTGCTTTTTCTTTTCACATGTGAACTTTTTTTTTGTGTTGTTTGTTTTGTCAAGCTCTTAACATTTGTTTGTTGTTTTGTCAAACTTTCAATATTTGGTTGTGTTTTTGCTTATTCTTTTGCTTTGATGTGTTTTGTTTTACATTGGAGCATTCATCATCCTTGTTTTGTCAATAGTCTTCTTCTATTTGTTGTTTTATTGATGTAATCTATTTTTGCTTCTACTTCGACATGTTTACCTATATTGTCAAACTTGGTTGTGATTAATAATCAATGTATTGATTTGCAACTTTTTTATTTTGTTGATTTGCAATCTTATGCATATGATCCTATGACTCCTTGTAGTTTTGATTATACTATCGCAACAAGAAATTTTAACCTTTTATATTGCTACCCCATGCAACTAATGTTCAAATTTATTAAAATTTGATCAATTAAAAATGTTTTAAAACAAATAGTAAAATTTTGTACTAATGGCAAGAGGCAAATTAATAGTGTTGCAATGTTCATTATGTGATTACTAGCATGAAAATTATAATCTTAATTTTTTTATTCAAAAAGATAATTAAAGCTCTCATTCCTAGCCCACAAAAATGTTCTAGGAATTTTTTCCACCTCTTGTTCAACATCATTACATATGTATACATAGTCACACATAACAAATAGTTCTTGTTACAAATGTGGTGCATTTTTCACCCATTGAACTATGTATGTGTATTCCAAATGCAACTTGTAAACTATCAACATCATTACATATGTGTACCCATTCATGCATAACAAGTTGTTTTTGTTACCAATATAATGCATTTAAAACATATTGAAGTATTATGTGCTCCAAATGCAACTATTTGTTTACTACAAGATCCTTACATATGTGCACCCATTCCCAAGCAACCAATAATTAAAAAAATTGACAAAACCTCTTATTGTCAAACCACAAAAATGTTTTAGTGGTTTTTTCCACATCTTTTCCACTATCAACATCATTACATCATCCTTAATGGATGGATAAAAACAATGTTAAGATGACATTACAATAGTTGTTGCAAATTGGTTGCATTGGAATTTACCCAATAATTGTTCATGCACAATTACAACTAAGTTGCACAAATTGCATACGTATACAATTCCACATATAATGAGTTGCATCCATTACAACTCAATCAATTCATCTAATAACACGCATGCCATAAAAAATATGTTGAATTACAATGAAGTTGCAAATGGTCATTACAACTCAAAAACCTAATTGTAAGGCTAATTGCAAGGCTAGTTGCAAATCATCTTATTTTCCATATTGTGACAAGACCTTAAATGTCACAATTTTAATTTTGTTTCATGACACAATTTTCACATGTGATGTGAGATTTTTTTAATTGAATTATTTATTTAGTTATCAATAATCAATAATCAATTTGAAATGAGATTGAATAACACCTCAATAATTTTGGATTCAATGACAAAGGGTTCAAAACAAACATTATTTATAAAGCTAAAACACAAGCTAGAACCAATACATAGAATGACAAGTTATTTTTCAAATCCATATTAATATCATCCATAATGTATTAACTAACCTAGGTTGAATGTTGGTTGACCTAGGTTTAACTTAAGTTTAGTATTTGTTAGTTTAAATTTAACTTAAGTTTAACCTTAGTTAGCTTAAATTTATCCTAAGTTTAGAAAGGTTTGTTTAGGCTCACCCTAGGTTTAACTGAAGTTAACTTAGGTTTGCTTTAAATTCAATTGAATTAACCTAGGTTTAACCTTGGTTAATCTTGATTTAGCCTAGGTTTAACCTAGTTTAAACCTTGGTTAAACTAGGTTTACTTTATTTTAACCAAGGTTTAACCTAATAATCTAACTTACATTTAGCTTCGTTTAACCAAGTTTTAATTTAATTTAACTTAAGCGTAAATTTAATTAAGGTTTAGCCAAGGTTTTGTCAACATTTAGGAAAAATTAACTAAGGTTGTTAACTTAAATTTAATCTAGGCTTAACCAAGGTGAACTTAAAGTTAGTTTAATTTAGCCAAGGTTTAGTCTTGTTTAACCAAGGTTGGTTTAAATTACTTTAGCCTAATTTAACCACAGTTTAACAAAGGTTTACATATTTTAACCAAAGTTTAACCAAGGTTAACATTTATCAACTTTAACTCAATTTAGCCAAAGTTAACCTTTAGCAAAAATTAGCTTAGTTTAACCAAGGTTTAGCCAAGGTTAACTTTTAGCAAAAATTAGTCTAATTTAACAATGATTTAGCCTAGGTTTCATTGATATTAGGGTTAGGTTTAACCAAGGTCAATTTAGGTTAAACTAAAATTAACATAGGTTTAACCTTGGTCAAATTAGGTTTAACCTTGGTTAAACCTTCTAGTTAGCCTAGGTTTAGCCATGGTTTCACCTAGTTAGACTAGGTTTAATTTCAATTTGTTTAGGTTTAACCTAAATAACAAGTTTAACCATAATTAATTTAGTTTTTTCCCTAGTTAATTTAAATTTAGTTTGGGTTTAGCCTTTTAATTAGCATAAGTTTAGTTTAAATTTAACCATGGTTAACCTTGGTTAACTTACAATAACCAAGGTTAACCTAGGTTAACTTATGATAGCCTAGGTCAACCTAAGTTAACTTATGATAGCCTAGGTCAACCTAGGTTAACTTTGATTAATCTAAATTAAGTTAACCCAACCTTGGTTAGCCTCTATTAACCTTGGTTATCCTAGCTAACCTTAGGTAACCTATGTATGCTTAACTTAGGTAAGCCTAGGACATAGTAGGTAAACCTAAAATAAGTTATGCTAAATTTAGTTTAATTAAGGTACACAAAGTACCCTAATTAAAGTTTTTCTACTTAAATTTGATTAAACTCTTGTTCATATTTTTGTGATGGGAAGTTTTGTTATGAAAAAAAAAATGTGATACAATGGTTAAAAACTTGAACCCTAAAAGTGTTGGTGAAGTGTTTAAGTTTTCACACTTGCAACCATGCATTTATGGACTAAGTTACCTGGGTAGGCATACCTAGCTTTGTTTTTAGCTTAAAACACCTAGGCTAGGCCTCCTAGGTTAAATTTATTACATTAGGTTTCTTAGGCTAGGTCACTTAACGTTATTTTGACTAGGACTTGATTGCCACATGGCAATTCATAAGTGGTCAATCAATTTATTAAATGTGGCCTATGTTATCACATGAAAATTTCATATATTAGTGAAAAGTTTCATTAATTTTAAGTGGAAAGCCACATTAACATTTTGGTAACATTTTCCACTAATTCACATCTTCTATTTTGGGACCTCAATTTTATCCATTTTAAGAATAATAATTAAATTACCTAGTGAATTATGTGATTGTTTGAAATAACCATTTACATGATTCTAGTAGAAATGTTTGTTTTAGAGACATGTACAATGCTACTATGTGTTGCCATGAAAAATGAAAATCATTCAATTTGAATTTTGATGTGAAAGTTAATTTGCAATCACCTAAAATAAAGGAAATCTTATTGGTAGTCACCTCAATAGTTTTAATACTCACATGTGCTCAATTAAATGCTTTGGGATTTGTTGATGCATGTGCTTATGTGTGTCTAATAACCAATTGTTGCAAATGTACAATGTTATTATGTGTTGTTGTGAAGAATGAAAAGCGTTTAGTTTGAGTTCTAATATGAAATCTAACTTATAGGCATTTAAAATAAAATAAATATGACATGTAATCACCTAAATTGTTGTAATATTCACATGGGCTTAATTAAGTGCTTTGAAATTTGCAAATGTGTGTGCTTGTGTGTGTCAAGTAGCCAAATTGGTATAAATGTACAATGTTACTATTTGTTGTTGTGAAGAATGAAAATCATTCAGTTTGAGTTTTGATATGATATCTAACCTATAATCATTTTAAATGGAAGAAATCTAACTTGTAGTCACTTGAAATAATTGTAATACCCACCTAGGTTTAATTAAGTGCTTTGGAATTTGCAATTGTGTGTGCTTATGTGTGTATAGTTGTAGATTTGCAATTTTGTGTTGATTGATTTACATTGGACCATCATTCCAATTTGCATTAGAGGATCATTTTTAATGCATGTGTGGAATGTACAAAACTTCATATAGTGCAGTGGACAAAGAAGGCAAGAAAGACTTCAACGACCAAAAGAAGTACTAGATAAACAATGAAGATGATTATTGACCCAAACCTTGACATATATGATTATACTTTGGATGAAGATGTGGCTTGGATTGAATTTGATGATGATATTGATGAGATACATGTGACAAATGTAGTAGTTAGTGCTTTACCTATTACACATTTGCAACTTATTCATTTGGCCTTTGGATTTACCATTCAATCCAATTCTATCAATGTTTTGTTGTTTACATTAAAGAACAAACATTTAACCAATAATCATTGAGTTTGGGGAAGAGAGGACTAGGACATGTAACTAGATTAGGTAGTTTGGTGGTCAATTATGTCAAATAGGCCAATGGGAAGTTAGTTAAAACCTTCCAAAACTTATTTATTTTACAAAACTTAACCTAAGCCAATGCAAGAACTAATCATGCACTAATTACTCTGACATCATGTGCAATAATTACTATTGTTGAAGATGAAAAAGATTTTATGGCTTGACATCCAAATGAATATATTGATATTTGTGCATTTCAGCCAGGTTTGTAAATGGAAAATTGAAACAATAGCAAGATTTGCGGCTCCTCAATGGAAGTTGAATGAGAAAAAAACCTTATTGGTTGTGATTTGATGCAAAAGTGAGACCCATTGGCACAAGGAGATATATTTGGGGGTTTGTTCTTTGAGTGTATTTATCATGGACAAAATTTAAACATTATAAAAGTGGACGAACATCCACTTATCATTATTGTTGCAATATGAAATATTAGCTTGGCAAAGTTTCTGGAATATGTTGATTACCCCTTGTTAGACAAAGCTTTCAAGATATACCTAAAGACATGCATGAAAAACATGAAGAACAATTTGTAGGTTTGAACAAAATTTGAAAAAGATTGCCCTATAATTTACACATTTGCACATTGGGAAAACTTGAAGGTGATGATCTACAACCCCTTCAAAATGGAGGAGGTAGCTTGATTGAAGATAGCTAGAAGTTGTCAACAAAATCCATCTCGTTTAAAGCATGTTGAAGATGAGATTCAAACACAATTGGTAATGGTTTTTGTAATTTGGATTTAGGTGTTTACAATGTATATATTAGGACCATTATAATTAATTTGAGTTTTTAATTATTGCAAAGGAGGAAAACCTTAGTAGGGCACCCTCCCCTATAGAAGTGACCATTAAAATGTGTAAATTGAAAGGTGTCATGGAAGGCAACTGGAATAAACTAAAGGTGGGTGGAGGTCCTAATGTCTCCAATGTAGTGGTAAGGTTTCAACTTCTAAATTATGTTATAGTAGATAAAGAGAATTATAATAATCTAATCACATTAATGTGCCTTGATGTGTAGAAGGTTCAATAAAGGGGAAATGCATATGAAAGGACATATTAATGTGATTTCAAAGAAAACAAACTCATATGAACCCAAGTCAAATTTGCATATGAATCAATGCATTGATCACATTGAGAATTTTGCCCAAGAGTCCACAAACCTTCTACTTTCTATGACTACACAATTTGCTTCATAAAAGTAAACAAAACCCCTAGGTGAGTCAAGCAAAGGAGTTGAGCTTATCACAAGTGAAGTACAACAAATCAATCCACCTACACAACATGAAAGTGCAAAGATTATAAATGAAATAAAACAACCACATACACAACATAACCATTCAAATGCCAACCATGTGAATAATGACAACCATGTCGACAATGTTGAAGTAGACACACTTTACTGTTTGTCTTCAGAACTTCTACATGCATGCATATCAACTAATGCATGTGACATGTGATGCAATAATCAATTTGTATTGTTATAGGTAGTTAGTCTATCTCCAACTATTGTTGTAGCAAATGGGTTAGTAATAGTTCCAAAATCAAAAGTGATGGGAGGAAAGGAGGTGAAAGGCAAGGGAAAGGAATATGTGGTGGAAGTTAATTTGTTATTCACAAAGTTCATTCAAATGCATGTTGACAATGGAAGGATTAGCTAAGGAAACACATGGTGCTTTTAAAAAATGGTTGGAAATTTATGGTCAAAAGCTTGAAGTGGAAGTATCCACAACTCCTAACAAGAGACCAAAAGGAGGTGAAAGAATGACATTTTCAATATTGAACCTATTTTGAAAAACAATTCTGCCACATAATTAATTCATCATTCATGTTGGTTTTTGAAGTCTCAAAGGGTTTTTGGAAATAACATAAATGATAGACATAACTTGATGATGTATAACATAATGTTTTGGTTGTTTCCTATTTAAAAAGGCCTAAAATGCAGCTTTCAAATAGTATATTTGGGAGCATGGGTTTTGGAGTTGTTTTTGGAGCTCCAAAAGACAAATCCCATGGGGATTTTATACCAAATGGGTGCTATTCAATCATGAACTAAGTAAAATATTCCAAGGAAAAATTAAATTACAATAGCCAAATGGCAATGAGGAACCCCTCAAGTATGAGCGAAGGAGGGAGAAGGCTCCCTTGTTATGTGGAGAAAGGAAGATATGAAACTTTTTTGAATTTTGCATTTTTTGGGGTCATGATCATAGATGATACATATGTATATTGGTTACATACTAATTGGATTGTATTCTAATTTTGGACTTAAACAATGTTGTTGTTATTCAAAATGGGTATTTGTTGTACTAATTTCCTACGCTCTTAATTTGTTAATATTTGCAAAGCTACTTCCACATTCATGTATGCATTATTTTAAATGGGATCAATTTTGTAGTACTATCAAATTAGGTGTATTTGTAATCTTTGTAAAGTTCAATGTACATTGACAATTGTTTATGCGAAATGTGAATAAATTATTATGATTAAGCTTGTGTGAATCAAGGGCACATAACATAATTTTTTAGACAATGGGAAGTGTGAAAGACATACATTTAAAAAGTTACTTTGACACCTATCAATGTCTAATGTTCATTATAACCAAAATTAGATTAATTGTTCTAGATTATGCAAAGTATTAAGGACGGGCATTTAAGACTAATGATGGTGAAATTATAGACACATATTAGTCAAAAAATCAGTCATAATTAATAAATTAATAATTTTATTAATTATATACATAATACATATTATCACATACATCATGTGTAGGGTTTCTATTGGTTGTCTTTATGATTTTTAATCTAATGTTATAAACTTGAAAAGTTCCTCCTAAATTGTCAAATGTTTAATAAACAATTATCATTAGTCAATTATTTTAGTTTAGAATTCATTGTTTTTAAGATTAATTTACAAGCTTGAGGAGGTAGACTTAAAAACAAATGGTTTTTCAAACTAGTGTCACATTTGACCATGTAACAAGTGACTTGTCTAATTCAATTGACTATTCAAAAGTTCAAGATGGTGTCAAAAGAAAATCCTTAATTGATTCTAGAAATGGATTTTGGAACAAGGTGTTTGACAAGGAGTTTTGTAGGTACGAGGAATGTTTGGATTGTATCTTTGTTGGTGTGCCATTGGGACTTGTCAATATGAGTACAAGCTTTGCTCATGTTTTTAAAAAATTGTACAACTAGCCTATCACTATCAACTATGTGGTTGATCTCAAGTTTGATTTTGGTTTGACACGTTCTACTTTTATTTCAACTTTGACACAGTCTACTTCAACAAATTTTAGTTTGTATACTTGTAAAGAAGAAATTGAAGTGATTTTAAAAAACATATTAAAAGGAAAAAACATTGTAAAAAAATCCTTTGCAAAAGAAAAGAAAATAAATAAACAAATAATTTTCTTAAAAAGCATGACACTTAGAAAATCATAAGGTCATGTTGACTAATCAACAAAACATTTCTATTTCATAAGCTTCTTGTGTGAGGTTATGCTTGGAAGGGGACGGAAAAATATACTATGAAAATTGCAATGGGTCTTTTACATATGGTTAATTTTTGTGTGCATGCACCACCATATTGCGTAAAACATTGCACAAATGATGCACTTTTTATACATGAATGAACTTATGACAAATAAAGTCATCAATGTTTTTCTGGACCAACCATGCTCATCTCTCAAATTGTCATGTCTTTCAATTCAGACGGAACAGAGAAGGAACTTGGAATCATGCTCCTGGAATTTGAGACCCAGACAGAAAACAAATATTTAATCACAAGTAGGGGGTAGAGAAGGGATCATCTTCTTGTTTTGTCAAAAGAGGAGACTGAGGTAGTGCATATTACGCAGGGAATAAGACAAAAGTGAATCTGTAATGAGGGTCACATAACAAGATTTTAATGGGAGAAGGGGTTTAGGGTTTGGGGTACACAAAAACTACAGAGAGGCTGTACACAACAGGGAGAAACCCATAACCTCCAACCTCCAAAGCCCTGGAAATGGAACAACAGCCAGTCAGTCAGGTTCACTTGGTCTTGGGATCTTCTTGGGGGCCATCATCTACTCTAGGGGTACATATATTTGACAAAACATTTGCAATGGACACCTTGTTTGTGACAAGTTTGATCTTTTAAAACCGACTTCCTCTTAATATGGTGGATGACAATTTGTGTGCTTGACTTGACAAAAGCATGAGTTGTGAGATTTGTTGTGTTGAATCAAAATACATTTTTTTTCTCTTGCCCCATGCCAAGAAAATCCTCTCCTATGATGCCCTTCCAGTACAACCTCTCATTTGTACACATGACCATTGAAGTGTTCACAAAGGGCCCACACGCCAGCACACTAGAAATAACAGGCACTACCTATAATTTCAGGCCTGGACCCTTGTACCCTTACTTCACCCCCTTGGGCAAAAGTTCTGATGCTCTATTATCATTTATATCATTACATTGCAGTGAATTCTATTTTCCCAACCACTGGTTGACAATGAGTTGGGTACCGTATAGGGGCCCATAACCACGCTTTAACTGAGCTAAAGACTAGGTCTTGCACTCAGATTTGCCCTCCTTTCCCCCACTACTTTCTTTCGTTTAGTTCATGTGCTTTCCTAAACACCTGCGGTACTTGGACATGGAAAATAACGCACTTAGTGAAGCTACAACATTCAGGCCTGTTTTGCAATTTAGGGCTAACCCTGACCTCTAAACGGGTGCGACTAAAACCCACTGTGAACTTCCTAAGTGGTTTAAGGCATTGTTGATTGAGATTACTATCTCTTGTCTTTCGGCCTAATCGCATACTTGTTTGGTTCAAAGACTTAGCATGTCCAAGGCATCACCTCGGGACCCCTTCGTTGAACCCTCACTTGTTGGCACCTATGCAGCTCGTGAGTCTGTCAAACTGAGAGTCAAACCCAGCTCAACACTTAGACCTGTAACCCAAATCGCCATGGGAGCTACCCCGCAGTGGTCTGGACTTGGGCCTCGGCAAATCCTCACACTTGAGGGTCTACGTAGAAGGGCAAGTCAATAGGCTCTTAATCAAGTCATAAAATTGAAGGGTAGTGTTCCATCCACCAAAAGATACAATGAAGAAATGTTCTTGGCAAGGAGCCAAAACAATGGACAGGACGGTTCCACGCTACGCAAGCCAAACCAAACAAGTCATTATGCAGTATTTTGTGTTAGTTGCACAATTAACTAACATTTAATGTAGGAACTATCCATCCGTATATAGCCTAGGGATGAGTCTTGTCCATTAATTTGACATATCTACAAGGTTCAATTTGTGGCTCATGATACTCACAAATGCTCCTAAAACCAAGATTTTGAAATTCTAGATTTACCAATCTCTAGTCAGGGTGGCAATTTCAAGGCTCTTTCATGTAACATGCTACACTCCAAGGAATTTCCTAGTGCATATGGAGGGCACCTTATTATAGATTTGTTCACATATGATATATAAGAGCATCGCCACCCACACCCCATGTGTAGGCCTCTACCTTTAGTTACCACAGCTAGTATAGAGTGTTAATTATTTCCTCATCCTTACCCAGGAACATGAAAATTTGGACAACTGAGAGATTATTTAAATGTCGTCACCTCAGCCAATCAAAAGCAATCATTTTAATTTTTTCTAGTGACCTTTTTAAATTACCATCCGTGCATATTTACATGTCCAAACTCAATTTGACACCATGTAAGGGTGCACTTCATCCAAAGTATAGTGATTGGGTCATTTTAATTGCTGCTGGTGGAGATGTTCCAGTTTTCAGAATTAAGTTTCACCAAGCAATTCTGTTGTTTGTGCATGCATGCATAAATAAATAAATAAATAAACCCATAAATAAATGGGGGTGCATAGTGCATACAAGATCTTCTTTCTCAAATAATGTCACTGGATGTGCTCTAGAGGGCGTTACAGTTTTGTGAAATATATGTGTCTATACTCTAAATTTTGGCAAATACATGAAAGAATAGAATAGATATTGAACATGAACAATCAGAAATGCAAAATGCTAGTGAATCTAAGGGTGTTGCCCCCAACCCCTTGAAGTAAGTTTGCAATGTGTTGTTCTAAATAACCTGAGTTTGGTGTCACATTTCAAATCATGTTTTAGCCACATATTGAGTCCCAAGAGGTCTAGGCTCCAGTCCAAAGGTAGTTTATATAGATTTCACATCCACAATCATTCATGTAGAGGATCCCCCCATGATGTTTCCTAGGAGCTAGGAAGCATTCAAAGCCTTAAAGATGCATCAATCAAGTGCCCCGCCCACACCTTATTTTAATATCATAGTGTTGAATCAGAATGTCACCTTTTCGAGCTTGCTAACATTTAGCATGTCCAAGACATCCTTCCTGAAAAGAACATAAAATTCATCAACAAGACATCGTTATGTTTTTTAATCATGAGTTCTGGCCCACCATTGCTTTTGATAAACAATTTTGTGGCCGAATTTCAGAGCCAGAAATGATTGAAATTCATTGTTTGGATGGGGGAACTTTTGGTGTCTAATGAAAGTCACCCATCATCAATCATCATCTTTAGTCTTGACATATGGGGGACGGGGGGGGAACATTAAGTGTTAAAGTCTCATATTATTTGTATTAAACAAGGTATTTTTTGGGGATATTATGTGAAGAAGTTTTAATTTTATATTTATTTTAATTTTTTTAGCATCAAATTTTGATATTTTATATTTATTTGAGTTTTTAGTTTTTAATATTTGAAGTTGTGAGGAGTGATGAAGATGCAATTGCACATGGTAAGATCGTGTGATAAGTTTGATATTTTTTCAACATACCATATATACTTAACATATCATCCAACTAGGTTATTAGGAGGTGTCAAAGCAAAATACCCATATAAGGTGTATTTTTTTCAAAATGATTCATGTATCAATGGTGTGAAGGGATCCTTCATTTCACATTTTTCCATGTTCAATTACTAGTTCATTTATTAATGCTAGTTCACTTATTTACCTATTAATTGAACTTATTAACAACTAATACTTAAAAAAATTAGTACATATGTTTAATTTTTAATTTTTTTATAACTCTTGGGATTAACACATAATTTATATCAAGTATATCCTGATTTTCAAAATACACATAATCACATTATAAAATCAATTAAATTATAATTTTATGAATACATGGGACCCTACATTTTTATTCACATATTTTGTAAATTAAAATAAAAGTGTCCCCTTGGTAAACACCTCAAAACCTAACCTAGAATTCAACTTGGACATGCCTAATACCTTGAACTTACAAACATTACTTAGAATATTTTTTAACTCGATTATTGCCATTTTGGAAGTGGCAAAAAGTGAGGCAACTTTCACTTCTAGCTTTAATAACCCTAAATTATGTGTGAAAGCATGCATTTTTTTAATATTCCAAGACATTTTAATATCTCCAAGGATATCATAATGAAACATTATGGCAATGAGGGTATAAATAGTGTTGATCGCTTTTTAATTTTGAACCATTTTTAATCCAATTACTAAGTTTATATGTAATGTTGGCATTAACATGTTGAAATTGCACTAATGGATTAGACAATGATGGACCTTCATACCAAAACCAAATTGGCATTTTTACAAAATGAGAAGAACTAAAAAATAGTTGTTCCACATGATTTAACATATAAATTCATAATTTTGATTTAGGGTTTTACATTCAAGTAGTGGGAGTTTTTACATTATGTTGTGGTTGCAAGTTGCAAAGATATCTTGGTCATTGCCAATATTGGATTTGGATTTTTGGGTTTGAAGTGCATATCACAAAGTGTTTTTATTGTTGTAACTTTTTTCCCATTTAATGTTACAAAGATTAATGGATTATTGGGTGATTTGTTTTCATAATTGCTTCTTTTAATGGTTTTGTTAATTTATGCAATAGTATAATTATGATGCATTTTTGCAAGTCATGAATGAATGAAAGGAAGCCAAAAATGTGAGCCATGTATGTGCGTTAGTTGAAGAATTTTATCAATAGTGTGATCTAGGTGAGGTTGACTTGCTACATCTAATGTTCTTTTTTAATTTTATTTTATAGTGTTTAGGGTCTAGGAGGCCCTGAAACTTAAAGCCTTACCATGTAATTTTTTTCAACAATTGTTTTGTTGGTGAACGAATGTCTATGGTCAAAATAACCAATTAAAGTTATATGTATCTTTGACATCTTTGGAATTTACCAATAAGCAATTAAACCTTCTATCCCATTCATCTTTGCATGCAAATGCACAATTTTACAAAAGTGTCAATACTCAATACCATGTTGAAACTTGGTATTCATGACTACCTAGGACATTTTACAATTATGTTCAAACTTAGTCATGTAGTTGTTGGCGGCATATGTATATGCCATTTATGTGACTTTAGTCATGATTATGAGTACATGACTAGTAATCATCTTGAAAAAGGATGTAGTAGTTGTCTTGTTGACCTTGTTTGACCAATTATTAATTAGCCTAGGTATCTAAGGTAATTAGGCTAGGTAGCTAGGAGGTAGAGAAGGTACTTTAGCCTAGGTACCCTAAAGTAGCCTAATATATGTAGAAGCCAAAATAGCCTAGGTAATTTAAAGCAACCTTTACATACAAGTTATAATAGCTTAGAATAGCCTAAAATAGAAAAAATATTTTAGAATATTTTGAAGTAGCCTAGTACTAACCTGATAATAGCCTCACATAGCTTAAAGTAGCCTAGTAGGGTCGAAGCATGGTAAAGTGGACCAAGAAGTACATCCACTCAAATCCAAATTTTAAATATGTCAATTTTCAACATAAACATAAGAAAGTAGATTCAAAACTTTTTTAAAGTCTCATTATGGAAACCTCCATGCTTTCATTTAGTTTTGATGAGTAATAAGTAGGAATGAATCTAACAATTAATATTGCATTTATTCCTACTTTTACATTAGAGGTTAAATATATTTTCATTCTACAATGAAAAATTTAAAAATCCACTAGTATATTTTGCATACCATTGATTTAAAAGTAGAATAGACCCAATATTTAATCTACTTGCAATTTAATTTGTTGGTTGTGACATTTGCTTGAATTTTGATGAATATATACGAGCCAACTTTAAACATGTGGTTTGAAAATATAGTTGTAACAAAATCAAATAACTTCATTTAATTAATCATTGAAGTAAATAATATTTTTTAATTCAATATACCAGGGCCTACTTGATGGCCACTTTCCATTTATGTTGCAAGGTAATTCTTTGCTCTACTTTTTCATGCTTGGACTTAGTAGTAAAGTAAAATAACCTAAGAGTGGCCTAATAATAGCTTAATGGTAGCTTAAAATAGTCTAGTCATAGTTTAGGGCATTTTAAAATAGCCTAGTAATAGCTTAATGTAGTTTAGTAATAATTTAAAATAACCTTATAGTAGCCTAGCAATAGCTTAAAATAACATAAAATAATATCTACATTAATACAATTAGACTAGCCTAGGTGTGCAAGGTAGGCATGTTAAGCTACCTAGGTAGCTTAGAAAAAAACTGTTCATAATCATAATCATTTTATGACAAAAGTTACTACTTGATGAAAAAATGGTGCAATGGTTAAGGATTGGTTTTCAATGTGAAGATGAGGGGTTCAAGTCCTTGTACTTACAACCTATTTATTTATTAAGTTGGGCAAATTAGCCATCCTAGGTTAGGTTTATAGCTTAGCTTAGGTTGTTTAAGCTAGACTTTTAAGTTACCTAGTCTATCTTTGAATTGTAAATATATATTTGTAATATTCCAATCCATTGGCTTAAAATGTATGATCAAATGATGATTATGTCAACTGTGATTGCAATCATGTGTGACATGGCGTTTATAACTAAGGACCAAAAAATGATTTGCAATAAAAGCAATGGGTCCAATTCAATTACTATCACATGTAGTCACAACATGGTCATCACTTATGAATACAAACTTAGTCATGGAAGTAATCATATATGCCATGTTTTGGCATAGTGCAAGTTGCAAAACCTTCAAGGATTGTTTGTAGAACTTTTATATCCATGCCTTAAATGTGATCACAAGTTCCAACAATCACGTTGTTAGTTTGTCTTTACAAAATGAATTTGATATAAGAATCCAAGAAGTATTTTCCAAAGGGATTATCTAATGTAAGTCACATTTTGCATCTCTTGCAATTGAGGAAAAAATATGTCAACAATCTCATTAGTGCATGAACTAAACAACTATATTTTTTAAAATTTTGGAATTTGTGCATTGTTCTATGTTCCATAAAAATATTTGATTATGAATGAGAGCATATCATGAGTATTCAAATGCCAACATAGTCCATTCATTATTTTTACAAGTGCAAGCATGTTTAGGAATCTTCCAAGATCCAACTTCAAAGATTATGGTTTTCATGTATATGTATGTTTGGCTATGGGGCAAATGGGATGCACAACTTGTGTGAAATCATATTGCATGTTTGAATTGGAGGTTCTTAAATCGAAATATTCCATTGTTGGTATTAAAACATTCCTCATGGGATTTTTTACTAATGGTAGTAAAAACCTATTATAACACTTTAATCATATAAACAATTAATGCATGAATGATTTTTTTTTCCTTAGAGTCCATCGATTGTGTGGACCCCTAAATTTTGCAAGGTGTTTTGTGCACATGGATTAAGATAAGTGCAACACCAAAGCTTTGGTGTAAAATAAAAATGGAGTTAAATTTTTTAGAGTATTTATGTAGGGTGAAAGAACATTAAGGTCACTAAATTTCTGTAGATGGGTCAAAACACAGTCAAAGGAGCCACAAAGGGTGTAAGATGTCAAATTCTGTCATAAAAAACTAGAGATTTTATTTTTTTTGCCATTTGAAACCATGGTAATGATGGCACATTATTCCTTTTTCACACACATGTATGTCAAGAAACTCAAATTAAAAATCCATTTGATCCAATTTTAAGTTTTGGTTTAGTTAAGGATTTTTGAAAATGAAAAATTATGTCATTAAAAAAGGACATTTTTACAAAGGACTTTTAAAGGATTCATATAATAGAAATAAGTTAATGGTAGAAAATATGAGATGATAATAACCTATTAGACACACTAGAAAAAATTTCACAATTTCAAAAATGTGGAATTATAAAGCTTTGAAAATTCAAAATATGTACATTTTAAAATTCAGAATTCAAAACTTCAAGAGTGTTTTACCACATATAAATGGGGTATAATGTACATGATGTATTAAAAAAATGCATATTTTATATTACATCGAATTCAAGTTTATTAATTTATTTTTTTTGTATGATTTCAAATTATCATCATTTTTCAAGATGAAACATAAAATTTGCAAGGAATCTATACATTTTTACAAACTAGTATTTATAAAAAATTATTAAGATTTTTATTGGACTTATTGGGGTCATTTTAATCATTTTTCATAACAAGTTTCAAAAGAATCATTCAAAAAATCATTCATATGAAAAAGTTATTTTGGGGGAAAAGGACATGTAGAATTAATGTAAAGTAACACTTGTGGCTCCTTTGATTTCGTTTTGTCCTAGATTAGAGTCCTTTTTCAAAGTCCTTTAATAGTGTAGTTGAAAACTGGTTTTAAATACGAATATTTAGTTGATATTGAAATTAACATTTTTTCCCATTTCCAATTTCAAGCCATGATGCTATAAAGGATATATTTTTAAATCCTAAAATATTTTTTAAAAAATTAATATTATCAAATGCTTAAGGGAGAAAACATCCTTGGATGGACCACTAGGAACCACCTCAAGGAATGGCTAAAGAACCAAAAATGCACAAATCATTTTCCTAGGCCCTTTACTTTAAATGTTTTCACAATTATAATTTTTTTTTTCTCATGTTTATCAATTGCATGCACTAATTGAAGCTTATTTTAGAATAGAATAAATTGGAATTCTTTTATAAAAACAATTTTTAATCAAAATGGCCCCTTCAAAAATTGATAACCTTAACTTTAGAAATTCATTTAATTAAATTATATTTACTCAACTAATTACCCAATAAGAATATAAAAATAGAATGAATTCCAAATTACCTTAAGAAAAAAATTCCCAAGAAAATTTTCAATTCATGTTTCAAATTTGTGTTTCTAACCAAAAAGTTCAAGGAAAGGTGGTTAAGCGTTACATTCCTGAAACTTTTCTAAATGTAATGATTAGGAATATCAAAATACACAATTTTTTTTTTAATAATCATAGTTTTTGGGATTTTGAAAAGTTCATAACATAATAAATTAAAATCACATTCCATTCATTCAATGCATTTTTAGTTTTTAAAATATAATTAATCAAATATCCCAAAGTTTCAAACAATAAGATTGACATGTTGTAAGATAAAAGTCCATGTATCCATGAGTTTTGCAAGATGTTATAGAATTTATCATCAAGATTCAAAAGTCCAATATTACTCATTAAATATTTAGGATTTTGATGTGTTTTTTTACATTTAAAAAAATCCAACTCTATTAGCATTACATATGTGAATCCCTTTCTTGATATTTCAATGAAAATATTAATGTTTCATATTTAAATTTCAAAGAAATGTAGGAAAAACTACAAATATGACACACAAAAAGGGATTACGTAATGTGTTTTCACCTCGTGATAATATTGTGAAGAGTTGTTGGGTGAAGCTTACATGTATTTTAAAGCCCAAAACATCTTTTTATTATTCAACTTACATAGGATGCATTTTATTACACTTTGGATGAAAATAAAAGACTAGGGGAATATACCAACATCATTTGTGTGAACATGAAATCAAGCTCCCATTTTGGACTAATAGAGGATTGTGAACCAACTACATTGCATATTACCATATTTGGTCACAATATTAGTAGCATTGTTATACTTGTTTGCAATCAATTTAGTAGTGGATGCATATAATGATTCATTGGCTGTTTTCTTCATTTTGTATGTTGCTTTAACCCTTGTGATGCAAAGGTACCAAGTGCACATATTCTAGAAACTACTAAGAACAATGAGTTATATTGCCTTCATTGGATTAATCCAAGGCAAATGTATATTGAGATTTTTTATATGATTAATCCTTTTTTATATTGGCAATTACATATGCTAACCTTGAATAATATGGTTGTAACAACCACAAATAACAATTGGATGTTCTTCTAACTTGTTTAAAGTTTATTGATAAAAACCTAAATGCCTTCCATCACATCTATTTCCTTGTATTCAAATGCATAAATGCAAGGTTTTTGTTTTGTAAAACATCAAATTATAAGCATTAGAACCTTCTCTATATTTGTGGTTCTTATATATGTGTGTTGGACATGGTCACAACAACCTCTTTGCTAGTTGTCTTTATGTCCTATTTAGAGTTCACCAATAGAGAATTATGCCCTATGTCCCATTTGGATGCTTGCATTTTAATGCATGAATGAGTAACACAAATCTTAAATTTCTTTTCAAAGGTCGAAACCACCAACTAATGGCAACATGTTCAAAGTTAGATATATTTACAAGTGGATTCCTTGTGTAAAAGATAGAAGGCATATGCTAATCTTAGTCTTTTATCTAGGGGCACTATTACTTATTTGATAAAATTTAGTTTCATATTAAGTTTGAAGATATATGGGTTGGAATTAGAATCATGTTTGTGACCGTTTTCCAAGTGACAACATTTTAGGAGATTATACGATTGGGGATCCTAATTTATCACGAAAAACTAGGGAACACACCCCATGTTATGTGTGCCCTGTTATATGGATCAAGGAACTATACCACCAATACAAATTAATAAGCAATGTGTGATTGCATCATATATAGGCCCTTGAAAGTATGCAACAAATAACAACCTCGGACCATTTCATGTATTCCCTTAAAAGTATGCGACAAATAACAACCTCGAACCATTTCATATATTCCCTTAAAAGTATGCAACAAAAAGTAACAAAGACTACCACTTGACTCCACAATTCATATTATGTTAGAAGGTTAACGATAAGATTTTGCTCCATTTAGTCCTTCATAATTAATTATTATTGTTGGGCTCTTACCCATTCCTTTATTTCAAAATAACACTTGTCGAAATAACTAAAGTAGTTAGTCATGTTAGGGTATATCATTATTAAAATCTACAACTAGATTACAACTACTTGTTAAGAGATAGAAAGCCTTTAAAATATTGCATATTTTTTTATTTTAATAACTAGTAGGTGTGCATAACTAGTTTTAGATTTTTTCTTCACTTGCAGTAGTAATTTCTAGAAGGGGTGACCCTTTGAAAAGTCATTAAAGACTCAAGAAGGGGTATCAATTAGTTCTTGGTCAACATTGTTTTTGCCAAACCATATTTCGGTTGCATTTCAAGGCAATTGACATTGTCTTCGACAAGGGATTAAAAACCTAAGAAACTAGAATATTTTATTTTCTTCTTTTTCGTAAATACTTTTTTTGTTAGCCCTAAAACAAAATACACAAGTCATATGTTCAATTCTTTATGATTTTTCTTTCAATTTGACATAATACATGGATTCTACAAAATAATTATTGTGTCATTTGCTGAGGTTTTGTTTGGACTCAAATGTTTGGTTATTTGTATGAAAAATGGATTCTTTAAATTTGTAGAAAGTAAAGGGCATTTTTGTAGTAAAATGTTTAGCATTTCTCATTACTTAACCAAAAAGCAAAATCGTTGATTGAATACAAATTGATTTGGACAACTAATTTCAACTAACTATAAATGGTCAATTAGGTGTAAACACACTAGGGGGGGCTAGGGTTGTTGTCACATTGTATTATTTTTAAGGGTCCCATGTTTGAACTTCAACCATGTCATTATTATGAAGGATTTTCACAATATTTGCATATTACGGTAGGTCAAAACCCAAATAAGTCAAATTCCAAAGAAACTACACTTTTTAATTTAATATGATGTGATGTCAGAGTATATTTGTGCCAAAAATATATACATCACAACATATTATAAAATGAAAAATACTCAAAAATGATTGAAATTATTTTTAGTCTTTATGAAATTTGTAATATTTACTAAACATTGTGATTCCATATGATTAGAATAAGTTTGTGAGCCATATGAAAAGTTTGATAATTGTCATATCACAAATGGGTGTTTTTGGGGGATGATGACCATAAGTATGTGGTAAAATAACATTTTGACAAACTATCACTTTCAAATGGAAGATGACAAAGATGTGAGGTTGGTCATTTTTAAAATTTTTCATTTCAAACATTTTTTGGATAACTAATTCAAACCAAATTTAGTGCAATCTAAAAGCAAAACATGTTTCATTATACTACATATACCATAAGTATACCCATTATTCTTTGAATTTAATTCTTTATTTTTTTTCAAATAATATTATATATCATTAACTTTGTGAAAATCAAAATATCAAGCCCAAACATCAAAAGTGAAACCCAAAATTAAATGCAACAATTTTTTTTAGAAATATATATTACATACATGTCGTGAAAATGCCCAAAGTGGTCCCCCCATAGTGTGTTTTCACCCAATTGTCCAACCTATCCACTTCATGTAGCTAGTTTTATTTGGCTAAGCACTTAAGTTAATTCATCTATACTTTATTTTAACTACTAATTATTATAGTGTTCTCACATATTCCTTTAATCTTCCTTCTTATAGCACACTAGTTTCCCTCTCAATATATGTTTACATGGAATGTGAAAAAATTGTAATTTGTTCATTAGTTTTTTCATTACATTGAAAATTATCTAATAATCCACTTCATTATCATTTGGTATTTTTGGGTGAAAGCAGATTATGGTGGCCCCTTTTCAAGCACTTTCATAATGATTATCATAATATACACCTCCCCAAATGTGGTTCATTTAATTTTGGGTTTCATTTTTGGTGTTTAAAGGTTATAATTTGGACTTTCACAAGACCAATATCATCCAATATTATTTGAAAAAAATTGTAAAAAAAATGAACCATGAGTATATATATATATATACACACACAATATAACAAACTTGGTTTTCTTTTGAATTGCATTAAAATGAAATTTCACTAATTATTCAAAGAAGAATTTGATTTTTTAAAAAAAAATCTTCTCTAAATACTTGTTACCTTCATTTGAAAATGATCATTTGTCAAAATGTCAATTACCAAAATGTTATGGTCAAGACCCCCAAAAAAACCCATTTATGACATGAAAAGTGATCAAATTATCTAAATGGTTCACAAACATGGTTCAAATTATGTGAAATCACATGAAAAATGGATATTACCAATTCCATAAAGGCTAAAAATGACTTCAATTACTTTTGGAATATATTTGCATTCTTAAAATATAAAGTGACATGTAAATTTTTGGTACAAATATGCTCCAACCCACCATAATATAAAGAGAAAAATAAAATAAAAATCTATTATCTTGTTTGGGTTCTACCGTAATATATGCAAAAAAAAGTGAAATTCCTTCTTAATTTTGACATGGATTAGATTCAAAGATGCACCACCTTCAACATGATTACACAAAGGGGACCATTGTAATGTGGTTTCACCTTTTTTATGTACTCCTATGCATAGTGAGTAATGAAATCACATTGTCAATGTCATAAGGCGAACATCTTTTGTTTTTCTTGGAGCTAATATACATGATTCTAGGAGCAATGGGGTGTAAACGATTTCTTCCTAGATGAGTTTGCTTGCACGCATGATTTGGTCTTCTAATGTTGAAGTGTCATGTTATCATTGTCATCACCTCATGAAGGCCACACATCATTGTACAAGGTTTTATTAGTCAATAATCAGCAAATTTGTCTAACCTTTGTAGTTCATCCTTCATTCGTTCTTCCATGTATATTTCATGAATTTGAGCCATAGTAAAGCTCAACTTGTTGGATGGTGTGGTTGGGTAGTTTTTTATAGTACTTTCTAGAAAGCATTTTCCAACATTGTGCATACACTCCCAAAATCTTGTGAAGTGGTTTTATTTTTCATAATTAGAATGGCCATTGAAGATGATGTAGCCATGGAATATTATATAAACTAAATATTCCTTCAATTTAGTGTCTTTCACCTTCCACATCTCTTCAAAATTTCCTAGTTTGATTATTGTGCCCAACATTGGTGGGAAAATCCTCACTGCCAAACATATATGTAGTTGTTGAATCCCAATAGAACTCCAAAGTTCATTAAAAAACACATTTATTTGGATTGAGACTAATGGCCTTCACCTAACATTTCTTCATGCATTTCCTAAGATGCTCCATATGTTTTATCTCACTACCATATACATTGAAATGTCCAAGAAGACTTGCATAAAATCATTCAAATATTCTTTGAAGGTTTAAGTGACGACCTCCTACAAAGTGGCATGAACATTACATAGACCAAAAGGCATAACACTACATGCATGAGATTTTTGGCTCAAAGATAAATGCAATTTTTTCATCATCTTCTTCAACCATTTTCATTTGATTGTGAACAATGTATTGGCCATTCATAAATGATACATTTCATGGCCTACAAGCGAGTCAAGTACTAAATTAAAAAAAAGGATATGAAAAAGGTTCATTTTGGATTTATACATTTAGTTTTCGAAAGATCACACATATTTGAAACTTCCTATTTTTCTTAAATAAAATCATCAAAGGAGACAACCATGTTTCCCCTAACTTTTTGAACATGTAGTCTATATTCATATGATATTAATTTTCCTTAATTGGGCATGTGTTAACCATAAGCTCAATTTTGTGTTCATAAAATCTCTCTTGATATACTTTTTAGCTACTATTAACTCCGCATAAAAACATTTTAAAACTTTGAACACAATTGCTTGATTTGTCCCATTGATGTAATAAGAAATTTGCACTTACTAACATTATATTGGGTTTTTATTCACTTCCCAAGTTTAACTTTATCAATTGCTCATTGATCATGAAAGTCCAACCATGAACTTTTTCATCTTTTTTGGTAACATCAATTAATTCATTTAAAATCATCACTTTTTTAGGTTCATCATGATAAAACCATATTAAAAAGTTTAATGGTTTTTTGGGCTACAACATTCCACAATAGACATTTGCTAAGAACTTTAAATCTTCTAGGCTCATTTCACCTACTAGTCATAGCTTTGGAACACTTCATAAAGACATTCTTCATTTTTGTTAATGAAACCTTCCCAATCATAATCATCATCAAGATTACAAGGTCTCTTAGATGGGTGAATGAAAGTTCGTTTCAATGTACTCAATGTGACAATTTTGTTTTCAATGACAATTGTTAAGGTATTTTTGTAGCAATCATGATTTGAATTTTGGTTGTTTAACCTAAGATCTTCCCAATAACATGGAGTACAAGCCTCGTAGACATTCATGTGAAAGCACATTATGGGTGAGCCACTTTTCACCACTTTTCATTTTAAAAAATGATGTTTAACAAATATGATAGGTATGGAGTAAGTTGAAATCTTGATGACATCTTTTGGAAATCCTAAACATAAGAAAGAAAAAACTTCAAAATGTGCATGACAACATTTTGGAATTCAAAGTTCATTTTGAATCAAAATTCAACTTAATCCGATGGTTAGATGAAGAGGATTGTATAAAATCAATGTGCATAAAATATATAACATATATTTTTTCAACAACCATAAGGCCTCATGTTTGTGGTTCATGACACATCATTAAACCAAAGAAAAATGAAAAAAATAATATAATGCCCAATTGTAAAATCTCTTCCTTTTTATTAAGGTAATGGTCTTTTTCCCAAAAGAAAGAATTTACTATGCATTTATTGCTTAAGAAGTGCAAAAAAAACATTTTTTGAATGGATTTTCAAGCAAAAATTTAAACTTTTAAATGCTCATAGATTTAGTTGATGTATATCAATATCATTCACCACAAAAAAATTCATTACAAAACTCCACCCATAATTTTAGTTTTGAAATATATTTGCAAATTTTCATACTTTGTGACATTTATTTTGACACAAATATACTTCATATGTTCAAGTTTGTAAATGTTTGTTGGATTAAAAAAAAAAAAAAAACGTTTAAGTCTAAAGCTAATGCAATATATTTGAAATGAACAAAAATAATCTAAGATGTGATGTCCACATGTACCCAAAAAATCAAATGCAAAATTTCTATTTTTGTGACAACAATTTGTGGGGGGCATAGTGTGCTTTCACCCATCCTCCATATGTAACATTACTATAGTTATTTTGTACGTACACCTTGTTAATTTAGTTTTCAAGTTGTGAGCTAACACAATATTCACCTTATTAAATAGTCAATGATTCATACCATGAAAGAAGTTGATTGATGTCTTTAAATCTTGGCTTCCTCTTTAGTACATTTGAGATGATATTTATACTAAAACCTTTGTATAATGATACATTTTGGATTTCATACTTACTCAATATACCCTTGAGCAACCAACATAACTTCATTGAAATATTCACTTTGGGTTGCACTTGTTATATATATAGTAGTAACACATTTTCATTTTCTTTTGATTGGCATACTTGTACCTCATTCTTCTTAGTTATGGGCAAATCTCCAATAGTTGCTTCAATTTAACTTTTAGCTTCAAATCCAAAATATGCTCCTTCACCTTTTCTTCATAATTGCTCCTTGCACTAACTATCTCCTGTTCTAGCATCTTCATTTCCAAAAGTTCAATTAAAATCTTATCAAATTGATTGATAAGTTCATTGATAGTTTCATCATGTATTGCCGACCAATTGGACTTTCCCATTGTTTTTAGTTTAACAATAGATGGTACATCAAATTGGTTAGTTCTTTTGACTACTTGCTTGGTTGTCCATTTAGTAATCTAGCTATAGGTTTGGTTAATTGATTTTCAGATATTTTCCTTAGTGAATCATCTCTAATTTGTATATTCCATGATTCATCAATAATTTTTCCTTTTTCACATTTCATTCCTTGTCTTCTCATATGACTCACCCTTTCAAATTTTGCCTTTTCTTTTTTCATTTTTGTTTTCTACTTCTTATAGCCATACAAACTTCAATTACATATTGATTCCATTGAACCATAATAAAATATGCTCCCACCTTAGGTTTCAAATTCAACTTGGCTTCCTCTTCTAAATGTTGCTTTCACATAGGACAATGTTTGTGAACATGTCATTCCTTCTTGTAGCAAAAACATTTCATGTTGTTGCCTTGCCAAAATCCTTTTTTTTGGTTGTAACTATTTTGCAACTATATTGATTTCCTTAATCTTATTAGTAATTTTGATTTTTTTCCATCCTTGACCTCTTTGATTATTTGGCTTTGAATAAATTTCTTTGTTTTAATTTATAAATTCTAGTGCCTTTATTTACACCATATTAACTAAGACCTCAACCTTACATCAACATTTCTTTTTTGATATCTTTTTTGGACATTGGTCTATGTTGTCATCGTCATTCTTGCAAATTGGCAAAACTTCTACAACAACTTGCATTCCTTGGTGTCCATAATGCCTTTCATTATAACAATTCAAGTAATATACACCTCTTTGATAGGTGTCAACATGCACCTTGTTTTTTTTTTTTTTGTTTTCTTATATCTTTCATCCTTTGAATCTTTTTCAAACTCCTCATCGTTGATTTTTCTTGTTGCTTTACTATGGCTTTTTTTAATAGGTAGTAGCTTATCTTCTATTATCCTTGTTGAATTTTGAATTTCAACAATGGTTCTTTGAGGTAAACCAAGTATTGCCATCTTCAACTTGGTATGTAGTCCTTCACAAAACATTTCTTGTGGGTAAACATCGTCTAGTTAATGAGGCATTATAGTGCATAATTGTAATAATCTATCATAGTAATCTTTGACAATTTCATATTTCTTTCATATTTTGTAAAGTAATTATTGCATGTCTTTCATTGTGTACCACATTAAACCTTGCAATAAAAGCTTGTTACACATTAGCTTATAGAATGTCATAGTGGCTTTGTTGTTTTATATTGGGGTGCAATCATACTAACATGCACCAAAAACAGTCATAACCGCTGCTTAATTTTTTGGACTTTGGATTGTAAAATAAATAAATAAATAATTATAAAATGTTATTGTGAATACATTATGTACATATAATAAAAATTTGGATTCAATCTAATGAGTGAAAAATATGTATAAGGACTTTTAACCTCTTGTAACCATTGTTTAAAAGTTGCATAAAAATAATTTCAAAATAGTTTTGACATTAAAAGCACAATTTGAAAATATTTTTTAATGACATATTTTGGGACATTTTTTAGTATACACTTTAACATGATAGTATTAAGAAAAATTTAAAATTTTTAAATTTTTTTATTGAAAGACGTATTAAAAAGATTATAAAAATATTTTAAGAATAAAGCAATGATCTAAGGGGGCACATGTGGCTCCTAATAGTGTGGTTGGACCCATTGAGCAAACCAATCTCCTCCCCTTCCTTTCAACAAGTTGGAAAAATACCAAAGCTTGCGAACATCATTATTTTTTCGATTGGTCACACCTACTTCTGTCAATTGGTGGATGTGCAACAATAATAGTAGCTCTAGTTAATAATAATGGTAACACCAGTCATATGTAACATGTGCCATTATTTAATGTCAAATTGCCATTTTAATGTACTACATGCCATAATAAACACCACATATTGTAGATTGTAATGGATGAAACAACAAAGTTTACTTCACACATGTGTCATGCATCTTAGCTTTTTGTGTGAGAATAACCACATCCTCTTGTAGTGAAAAACTTTGATTGTATTCTTGCATCTTTGAACTCTATGTTGTGATCTTCAAGTTGTGTGTGTGTTACAACTTGAATGCATTACAAAGAGAATGTTTTCTATATTTGGTTATGAAGTTGCAATGTATGTTGTGTGAATGCATTTTTTCCTACATTGTTTTTTTTTCAGGCACGACAATTTGGCTACTATGGTATAGGATCATAAATGATTGGTTTGTCCACAAATGAGGATCAACACCTTTCATTATAGCCCAAACCATGATATAACATTTTTCCCAATAGTTTCCCAACATTCCTATGTACATTAGAAACAACATATAAAGGTGAAAAGTTTGTCGTCTTTACAAACATACAAATTTCAATGTTCAATGCATTGCAGGGTTAAACTTCTTGTTTTAAATTACTACACAAGAGGTGAGCAAACCAACTGGTGGAAATAACATAACTATGACCTATATACATTTCGAGCATGAGAGAAGTACAAATTGGAACCTTATATCTAAAGAATTCCCTTGTGCTTTCAATCACAAATGAATGATTGCCATGTTGATTCAAACCAAAAGAATGCTACCTTCCACTACCTTGCTCAAGAATGAGATTTTTGAAGGTTCTGTTAAGGGGCCAATTCTCACACCAGTTAGAACTACCAGGGCATATCTCATCCCAAGTGGTATCTGTTAGTCTTCATGGTTAGAGTTGGCCTGAAACCCTAGCCAATTCTCACATTTTTTTGATATCCGTCCAACATTGCAATATACATGAAATATTGAGCAACATTCATCTTTGAAGTATTATGCAACTTTGACCCAAATGTGGTTTTCCAAACCTTCTATTTATGCCCAACCATTTATTCTTTAACCAAGTAGGTTGGTTCATCTATTGCTTGAACCCACCAAGCAAGAGCATGTGAGGGTCCAAGGAGATTGTAGTATCCTGGAAAGAGATTTTTACACTCATGTTTGAGAGTGTTATTTTACATGTTATTTTGATACGTCATAAGTTTAAAAAGTGTATAACACAATCAAACTCCAAATGACAGTAATCATGATTTCACATACTGTGATACCTTAGTAGCTTCGAAACATGTCTGTAAAATAATTAATTAATTTTGAATATTTCATTTCAACAAATAAAGTTTTCTTAAAGATTCAATATTTTGCATCTTCACAAATTTTTTTTATTTAAGATTTTTTTGGTGAAAATCTCAATATTTCTGAAAATAATATAATTAGTGTCGAAGCTGCCAAGGTAGAAGGGTGTATATATATATATGTATGTATATGTATAGCAAATAACTCTGAACAAATGAGGGTTGTAAAAAAACCATAAGAGCATCTTCACTCACACCCCCTATTATTTATTATTTGGGCATTTACCAATGTTTACCACATCCGACATTGACTATTAAGTTATTCCCTCATTCCCACCAGAAGGTGTTAAATAAGCAAAGGGTCCTTATGGCAGGCAGTACAAAAGTACCTGTCAAGGGCAGAAACGGAAGAAAAGAAGCAGGCAGTACTTTTGTACTGTCTGCAATAAGGACCCTTTTCTTATTTAAGGTCTTCATCATCCCCACCTATAAACATGAAAAATTGGCACTATAAAGTGAGGGACTACTTTTAGGATGCCCATTGGGCTAATCATCACAGACAGCCAATCGAAAGCAATCAGTCAAGGACAATCAGCTACTCTACTGGCTGAGGGTATAAGGCTGCCTAGCAAGGCTGTTGGGAGTTCAAATCCCAACTGAACCCCCCTTTACTTCATGCTGTGTGAGCCTTGAGGACAGTGAGCTACCCTGGTGGTATAGGGTTTTTTAGGCTATGGCCAGAGTTATCAATACCAATTTTTTTTGTAAAAACAGAAAAAGAAATAATCAGTCTCTTCTATTGCTCCTTTTGAAGATTGCTTTTTATCTTGTGCATATTTACAAGTCCAAACTCAGTTTCACCCTATTTGAAAGTTGTTCTTTGTTCAAAGGACTAAGTACAAGCAGTTTTACCCTTACTGGGCTTGGAGATGCTCTAAACTTGTCCTGAAGCCAAATATTCCTTTAGAGATGGGAGTTGCCCAGCTCGTTCCTTGAGCTTTTGATATGTGAAGGACCTTTAAGAGCATCTCCAACGGTGCTCGGTATGTGATCCTGAACAGTAAAATTGGACAAAGCAAATCCAAAATTTGCCGGTTTGGCTCAGGAAAATTGGTGAGCACAATTGCACAGGTTGTGGTAGCCAGGTAAAAGGGGCAGCAGGGGTGTGCACCTGTAGAAAATAGTGTAATAAATTTGCTGTATCTGATTTCTCATTGGTCTATCATAATGATTGGTCCAGGTGGTTTGCTATTAGTAGTCCCCCACATATTTGCTGTGCCAGTTTCAGTTTTATCGGTGGCTTTGCAAAAGAGTTCATAACTAAACTTGGATGTGAAAAATATTTTTGCAAGGTCACACACTGAGCACCGCTGGAGGTGCTCTAACTGGGCTCACGTTTCGCTTGTTTTACCGCATAATTCCCATTGACTTGTAGGAGTCCGATAGCCCAGTCACCAGTGGTGCCTTTGCGACTGGGAGGTTGACGAAAGCAGCGAAACTTGAGTATTTATGGGATGGACAAGAACAGGAGACAGCTAGTCTCATCAGTTTGAAGGTTGTTTCTTTCCCTCTGTCTGGTGACAGTCCACTGAACACAACTGAAACTACTGCACTGCACTGCACTGCTGAAGCTGTATTGAAAGTCGGGATGTACAAAATCTCACTGAAAAATAATGTACCTGAGAGACAGTGTCCTCTTGTATGAGAGACCAGGAGAAGAAAGAAAGAATGAATGACGCTCTGCTCTGCTCTGCTCTGCTCTCTTCTCTTCTCTTCTCTTCTCTTCTCTTCTCTTCTCTTGCCTTGCTTGTAAGCGAGAAAGGAGATTAATTTCCTGGAGACCCAAAAAAAAAAGGATTGCAGCTAAAGCTAAACTGTACTCCACCATTGACAGACAGGTCCACAGTTGAGCAGTTCCCCAGTATTTGGAACTCGCTTGGAACCTTTTGCTTATCATATCAATGATGCCAGGCCAGGCCAGGAATTTGGCGCCTTTCAGTGGCTTCAAATTTCAAAGCACTGTTTTTTAGCCCTGTCTGTGTAAGACTAGGGTTATGATATTAATGTACTAACATACAGAGGGTGTTGAATAGGCTTGTGTGTAGGTAGGTGTGCCAGACAAAATGTTTGCTACAATTGCTAGATTTGATGGTCCCAGTTTCTGTTTTTTTCTTAGTTATCTTGAGTGAACTAACAGTTAAAATGTCTACTAGGGTTTGGTAGGTTTGTGAGATTTTTAAAGGAACAATGGAAATGCTAGAAAGAGACAATTATTTTCAATGTTTTGCATAGTAAGGTTGTGTGTAAGCCTGAAGATTTTTCTTTTTTGCAGGTCTATGGTATTGCGGGATTTGGTGGTCTGAATTTGTTTTCTTACCCTATCTTGTGTGAATTTATAGTTGATGTGTAATAGCTATTTATAGATAGGGTTTTAACACATCAGTTGTTGTCCATAGCCAAAGTGGGGATTGTGCATAGAAAGATGTAGAAAAAGTGGTGATCATTCATAGGAAGATTTAGCCAAATCTGGCTATAAACTATATTTAATGGAAAAAAACTTTAATCATCTTTATATATTTTTGGCTACACATTGAAAAGGAAATTAAAAATCTGAAATTAAAACAAAAAAATCTCTCACTTCTAAGGATTGAAATCCTCCAAAATCACTTCATTTTCAAATTTTCAAAATTTAATTCTTTTTTTGACCGTATTTTGCCAATTAAAAAGAGGTTGCTTCAAAGAGTGCAAAAGCAAGCAGCTCATCAGGTTATGATTTTACCATTTATGGTAGGTTCAAACTTCAAACCAGAAACTTCCCTTAGAGGATCTTGAACTTTTCATCTAGATGTGTACAATTTTATATTGGAACATGCCCGTCCATCATATGCACACTTAGTACTCCCAATGTCATTCACATTGAGTCAAGTTTGAGCCAAATTTGTATGCCCAAATTCATCTCCAATGCCAAATCTCTTTCCTAAAGGAAAAGCCAACAGAATAAGTCTTCACTAAAACATAGACACTATGTTTGGAGCATGCAAAGGCATAAATAATCCTGACCATTCAAAATGCTTCAAATCTTGTTTGAAATGAAACCTTCAAATGAGGACGCAAATTCTCTTTCAAAAATTCACCCCAAAATCAGCATTTTTTTTTGGTAAGGGGTGAATTTTCATCACTTGGTGACCAAAAAATAAAATCCAATGTGATTCATACAAAGGAGTTTAAAAAAAAAAAATGCACCAAAGTCACTAGATTCCATGGGAAAACAATTATAAAATCACCATATTAAGACAATAGGTTCCATCTGGTTGCCAAAATATAGCATGATTCTTTAAAGATTTTCTACTTTCCTCTCTGACCTGTAGCCGAATTTGACTAATTCCTCTTGTGGATGATCGATCACCTGTGTGGCTATATCACAAAATTGAAAAATTAAATAAAAAAATTCCCCCACTCCACCTTGTAACTGCTCCTCAAAGGTTAGAACTATGATCAAGTCTTAATGTAGTTGAATAGCAGGTTCATCTAGTCTTTGCCTAATAATTATTTCATTATTTTGGATGATCCCATTTCGATGGATAGAACATTCTGGAATATTCCGAGAGAATGCTTAATTTCCTTGGCAAATATATTCATTGAGAAAGATAACATATTTGGAAAATTATTTTAATCCCTGAAAATAACATAATTTTTGTGGAACCTGCTAATTCAACAAGGGTATTCATCTGTATTTCCCAAGCCATGCTTTATGAGGTGAGTAGAGAGAGATCCAGAAAAGCTTCAGCTAGCTGCAAGAAATGGGCACTCAAGAGAAATGGCCTTTTTCCTCATTAAAATTGAGCCTGCCTTTTCCTCACTGGCAATGGCAGTGATCTCCTTGGGGAGCTGTCAGTCACCTGGAGAAACTCAGTTTGGATGCTTTTTCAGAGTTGACTCCAAATCTCTGAACCTCTCTAACTCGATTCTTGAGGACAAATGGCCTTCTGGACAAACTGACTTAAATCACTTGTTTTTAAAAAATATGTTTTGGGTGGACATTTAAAATGTTTTAAGGGGGCTGGTTGCAGCGTTTAAATCGGTTTCTGGAACTGCAGACTTCGAATAGAACAAAACCAAAAGAATCTTGAAAAACAAATGTGAAATGGTTCAATGCCAAAGTCTAGCTGCTTGCCCCTTGAAAAGAACCAAAGTTGAAGGAATCCCAGACTGCCATAAATAAGTAGTCAGACTGCAAATGGAGAAGCTAGTTAGAGGTTACCAGCTGAAGAGAACCAAGTTCAAGCTGGAGAGGAATCTACCAGTCTTGCTGCCATTGTAAGAAGCAAAAAACATAAAAACAAACCTTCACATCATCCAAGGAGTTTGAACTCTGAACAACTCTGCAAAAGCAAAAATCAGGTTTTGGAGGGAGCAGTTCGTTCCCTTTCATGCCCCAATTTCCATTTGAAGTTTAGAAACATAAGTTCATGTCCTCCAGGAGTTCATGTCCTTTTTTGCTCTTTTTGACTACCCTAGTACCTAGACTGGTTAAGCACTAATTAATTGCTTTTTGGAATTGCCAAAACTTCTGAAAATTATGTGACTGCTAATGCCAAAAATCTGAATGAAGCTTTCAAGCACAATAGATTCATTTATTTAGTATAATGTTGAATTTTAAATTATTATTGTTTTTACTGCTGAACATAATAACTGACCAAAAATAATTGACTTTTTAGGCACCTTGCTGCTGAAGCCAAGCTTTGGTACTACTAGGGTTACTGGTTTACAGTTTGAAGTTTAGAGGAATCCTTGGGGACGGTAGAACGTGGGGTTGCACTTCACCATTGCTTGTCGCCTGAGACATTCCCTTCCACAACAAACAACACAGTTTGGCAAGTGAGGAATGACCAAGGTTTGGCCACCTGCTATCCACAGCCCACCCGCACAAGGTTTCATAATTGGTTAATTCAGTGACAGTTATGATAGTTGAGATTTTGTATCAAGTATCAACCCTGAAGAGCCCAAGCCTTTTTTATGACTACTAGTGGGTGCCCATGACCTTCGGCCACTGTGAAGTCCCCCGGTTTCTTTTAAACTTGGTTCGCGACGGACAGTAGCTAAAAGAAAAAAAGCTTCCCCAAAATCCGTCCTGTCATCAAGCCAGATGGACATTTCATCCATCCCCTTAATTGGGACGGACAGTAGCTAAAAGAAAAAAAAGGTAGTCTTGGTCAATACAAAAAAAAAAAAATTGATTCTGGGCTGTCCAAGGCCTAAATATTTTATTTCTGGTCTTCCTTTAAATCCGTCCCGTCATCAAGCTGGACGGACATTTTATCCGTCCCCTTAATCGGGATGGACAGTAGCTAAAAGAAAAAAAAGGTAGTCTTGGTCAATACAAAAAAAAAAAAAAAAGATTCTGGGCTGTCCAAGGCCTAAATATATTTTTTCTGGTCTACCAAATCTTTTGCCTCAAAAAATCAGATTGCCCCTGATTTCTTTTTTCTCTGGAGTTAGTTACATCTGGGGAAGCGCCTCAAAAAATCAGACTGCCCCTGATTTTTTTTTCTCTCGAGTCAGTTACATCTAGGGAAGTTACATATGGGGAAGCGCTTCAAAAAATCAGACTGCCCCTGATTTCTTCTTTTTCTAGAGTCAGTTACATCTAGGGAAATGCCTCAAAAAATCAGACTGCCCCTGATTTTTTTTTTCTCTGGAATCAGTTATATCTGGGGAAGTTACATTTGGGGAAGCCCCACAGGGAACGGGCAATGACTGGAAGAATTTTCCAGGCACTGCCCACACAAACATACAGACAGACACCACTGTTGCTTTAATATATAAAATGGACCCATTATGATGAACGATTTTTCATTAAGTGCCAACGAGACTACCAAAAGTCTATCCTAGGCAATGTTATCAAAAATGTGGTCTATTATTGATTCACATTAATATATACATACTAAAGTTATCAGAAAAATCACCTTACCTTCGGCATATCGTTGGGCTTGCTTTTGTCATTTCATGTCAAATTTTGAAACATTCTTAAAATCACCCATGTAAAGGACCAAAATCAAAACTCAACATGACACTCTTTCTCACTAATTTCAACAAAGTCCATCATAACTTGCAATTTTTTTTTTTTTATCTTGGTTATTTTGTTGTTTGTTGCAATGTCTTGTGCCCTTTTTTTATTTTGCTTTTACATTTTTTTGGGTTTGTTTACAAGTTTATTTCTTCATCATCGTCATAGTCACCACCTTCTTTGGGCTTGGAGGTGTTTGGAGCACTAGAATTTGATTGTTTGGAGCATTGCAATCTTCCATTCCTTTTTCAATATTTTCTTTATATTTTTTATTGCTTTTTTTCCTTGCATATTTAAGTTTTTATCATCTTTGTTGTCGTTGTCTTCAAGCTCAAAATTGTTTGGACTGCAAACAACATGATTTTTCTTTGACTTGTTGCAACATCTTGTGCCTTTTGTTTCCTTTCACTTTTATTTTCTTTTGTTTTTCTTCTACGATGTTTGGTCTTGGGTTGTAAGTTTTTTGCAACAAGTTTAACATTGTCTTTGTCATTTCCTTCTTCAAGCTCAAAATTATTTGTAGCACCATAATTCAAACATAAAACTTTGTTTCATCAATGTTTTATTGTTCAAGAAGGCATACAACTGAAAGGGATGTGGTATTATGGTATTGATGGTGGAGCAGAGCAGCAGGGAAGAAGTAACAATCTTTGAGAAGGTGAAAACATGTTAGGGATTAAGAAACTTTGGTACATTGAACACCAAAGTCTTATGGGCTCTTATGCAACCTTCCCATTTTATTTGGAAATCGAAGTTTTAAGAAAATTTGATGTTAAGTTACCAAGGTATTAACATTTCCTTAACATCAAATTACAACAGCTGCCACACAAGCAACCACATCAGATTTGAAGTTATGTATGAGTGTGAAGTTGTTGATTTAGGAAGACTTTTAACACTGAGTTATCAGCTACTCACCCTCAGGTCTGAATGCAGCTTTAGAATACAAATTTGAGCAAAGAATATCTATTGATAACATATCGGTTTAAATGGTACTCTTAAGAAGATGATAGCCAGTGGGCACCATTCCTGGTCACTTTGCCAGGAGGAAGAGTAGAACTCGATGGTGGGAATATATCGAGGGAAGCAGGCTTAGAAGGACACATTGGAAAGTTCAATAATTGGGAAGGAGAAGAAAACTGATTGACTTGGGCCACAACACTTTGCCATAACTTCCAAAAGCTTAACACTGTAGAAAGCACATGTATCACCATTTTAGTAACCACATGTACAATTGTACTTGTAACAAGCTCTGACCTCTTTAGAGTTGCCATTAGTTTATACTTGTCAATGGTGCTTTGGGCTAACTCTGGTGGGTGGTAGCTAGTAGCTTCTTACAAGTAGTCTATTGCAAACCAGTTCACTTTAAAGGTGTTATATGGGGTTTCTAGAAGCAATGGCTGACAAAATATCAGCAAAATCATGTTTAAGGTATTGCACTAGATTTTGAGTCGGAAGTTGGTCGGGTATAACATATAAACCTATGGTTGGATTAGGCACATGGTAATGGTTCTAATCCAACAGTTGTGGAGAGTCTTCCTACACCACTTTTCGTAGCGACTTTAGTATTATAAAGTATGCCAAATGCACGTACCAAATATTATGATATTCTGCATCACGTCTTTTGCTTTTCTTGTTACTGCTGGAAACTAAATTGTCAAACTTGTAACCCATTAAACTCTAAACATGGCCATAGCAGCTAGAAGCCAACCCTAAACCCTAAAGCCACGGTTTGAAGTCACAATGAAAATTTGCATTTTTTCATGTGATAAAATGTCAGTTAGGGCTGAGAAGCTTTTAAAAAATCTTTACTCCTAACCAGGGTTTTGCTCTCACATTTTGTGATGCTGAAAATTTGGTGAATTTTCCCCCTCAAAAAAAAAGGAAAATTAGTCAAGTTTATATTAGAAAAAATATATATTTCTCAATTTTTTGGTTGAAAAAATGAAAAAAAATTCCAGAAGAAAATCATTGCTCCCAACAACCCACATAATAAATAAAAGTGTAGAGGAAATTTATATTGTTGCTATTTAGGTGACTTAGATTCTTTTGTTCATGTCATAGATAATGGGGTGGGTTGTCCAAATATGATGAATGAGTGAATGGATGGATGGATGGATGGATGCCCACTAACTTACCATCACTCATGGGCAGACTTTGTTCATTGGCAAGTTGATTGGCATGCAGCAGCAGTAACTCAAATAAGGTTCAAGAACTTGCATGATTTTTCAATCCAGTTCTGACTTTGCAGGCTACTTAATTACTACTGGGGCCCACTGAGGCCCACCTTCAAAAATAAGCTGGGAGATGGAACTGTGGACTGTGCATTATACAGTTCAGTGAACAGCTGCTGATGATGCTTGCTGACAACAAGGGTGTTCTGCAGGGACAATATGACACCAATTCTGACAGACCATGGGCAAAAGGCTTTTAATTGTATGGTGATAGATGTTGTGTAGATGAACTTGGCAATAGGAAGAAAACCCTTGTATATCAATAAGGTAGGGATGGGAACCCATCCATAAGAAGTACAAGGCTAATAAAAGCTCAAAAACACATGTCAGAAAAGCACAAGACATCACTAATACATTAATAAAATAAAAGAATCACAACTAAGAAGACGTCATCTATCACAAATCAGCTAACACAAATCCATGAAGGAACATTCGTTGTGATGTGTTGAAGAAATGAGGAATCCCTCTCAAGTGTGGGAGCACCTTGAAAACTCATTATGGCCTACTCACACTCAAGAGTTATGGACACACATTGTCAATAATAAGAAATAAGCATTGGCGAGAGCTAATAGTGGGAGCTTTTCTTTGAAGTATTAAAAAGGATAGCCCTTTCATGTTTTGAGGTGGCTAGGCATGAGGGTTATAGCTTGAGTGGTAAGCATAGAAAAGCATGAAGGAGCCAAGTGGGCTACCCTCCTCTTAAGTAAGGCATTGGATGTTTTATTCTTTTTTATTATCTTAATTCAATTCTTTTTTAGTCTGTCTATCTATCCATTCCCCACCACTGTCAATCATTTTAGTTCAACCATCTTTCTACTTAATGTTGTCCAGTTCTTGATTTCAAAAGGAACCTTCAATTATATATTTTTAATAGGTTTTGGATGGAATCTTTGATTCAATCTTGAGATTGATTCCTTAATTTTCAAACCTTTTGATTTTGATCATTTTCACAAAAGAATTAGAACCAATCCAACTTGTTCAAGAGCCCTCTAAAATAGTCTCCTTGACTATTGTTATCAAATTAAAAAAGAAAAAACATACCAATGATTTACATCTTGCGAATCCTCAAAGTTCAAGAAACAATTGTCTCCCCCTCTACATGAACATATTAAATGTCAATGTCCCCATCAATTCATTAGCATTAACCATATTAAGTTCAACAAGTTGACATTGGGGAACCTTAAAGAATCTGGAGGATTCACACTTGAAGAACCTTGAGCCCATGTAAGAAAGTTACTCTTTTGGATCTTAAGTTATAAGAATCATCAAGTTTCCCCAAGTCAACATTAGCTCTTCCATTTCCTTTGAAAGGGTAAAAGAAACCCCCTGAAATCTTGATTGGCAAGCTAACAAGTGCAACACCAAATATGAATTTTACTTCAATAAGACTGGTAACAAACCAATGATGGATCCAAGGCCTTAACCTAAGACTTCCTCCATGAGAATCAAAAATATGGATAAGGAAAATAATTTGTCATCTCAACCTATCTCAACTATACTACCAAGATCCCAATTTTGACATTGTGAACTTTATTTTGATGTTCTTTGGGTGGGGGTTTGAGCCCAACTTTTCCAATTTCTAAACCCTTTGGCTCCAATTGTACCAAAAGAATTTAAACTGAAGAACCTTCAACCCTAGTTCAAAAATTGGGTCTAGTCCCATGTACACACTGCACACTCCCGAATGCTTGAGATTGTATAGGCACAAAGTTTTCCAACAAATTAAAATAAGGATTTATGTAAGTACTTTATTCAACAATAATTAAAGTTAAAACTTAATTATAATGTTTGGCTAATTTATTAACTTTTGAGAAAAAAATGAACCTTCCTACTTTGAAATCCTCACTTTTTATCAAGAATTTTTTTCATGATTTTGGTTCTAGTTTCAAATCTAATAAAAGATTAGTTCCATGATCCAATTCTTGTGCCGATTCTAACAAAATGAAATCAACTTGGGTTTGGGTCACAAGAACTTGAACCTAAACCCCCTAATTTTTAAGTCTTCCAAAACAGATACCCTCACAAGCTTGAAATATACCAAATTTCGGCAAGTATCAGGAAAAAATTGTTGGTTCTAATTCCAATGCATAAGAACCAAATTGGAATTGAGATCAGTTTTCATAATCAAAATCAGATTTTTAGATGAATATACATAGATAATTATAGAATTAAATCAAATATGTTCTTGGCTTCTTTTAATGTGAGGGACCAGAATGAGAATACATGTTTTTGGAAAAAATGATTAAATTAAAGAGGTTAACTGACAATTAACTATCCATTCTAATTTGAATAAGTGAAACTTAGAGTAGATAAAAGTTCAATTTTCAAAAACCAAAATCAAAATGTATTTTTTTGAAAATCTAAACCAAGAACTAAATTCTTGACTCTGTTTATGTGTGAAAATAAAATCAAGATGATCATAATATAGGTTTTAGAATCAAATTGGAACCAAGATACTTTTAAGTTATTACTTAGAACATGAAACAAAAAAATTCATAAAAATAAAGAACTAGCCAACAATGGAAATATACCAATGGTGTGAGGTTTTTTTATTTCCCATAAAACTAGCAATTTTGGGTAATTGAGTTTTCAAATTTTAAAGAATTGGGTGGTTTTGATTTTTAGAAATTTTAAATTTTTAAAGAACTATTTGATTATGGGGGTTTGGAAATTTAAATGCATGGTTCCTTAGGCTAGGTCTTTTATAGAAACTTAACCAATATATAATAAGGTTCTCAAAGGTTCTCAAATAAAGCCCTTGACCTAGATGTAGCCCATTAATAATTAGAGTTGAAAAGCTAGTTTTGTAGGGTGAGTTTTTGGGAGAAACATGATTTGTTACATGAACTAGTTTTGAAGCAAAGCCCTTAACTAATTACATTTTATTGTTTATTAAACTAGGGAAGGTTGGTTATTTTAATTAACAATGAATGTTTAGAATGAACAATGAACATCCTTTTATTGAAGGAAAAGCCTTTTGAAATCACCCATCTTTCAATGAATCATTCTAAAAGGAACAAATATTCTAAATTTTTAAAAACATCATGAATGCACAAATTACAAATCCATCCATGAAGCTTCTATAAGACCATTCAGAGAAATGATTTAGTGGAACATATCAAAATGCTAGTTTAAATTGAATTTGAAAGATTATATATATATATATGTAAAGATTTTACAAAAAGAAAAAAAGTAAAATTGTTAGTTATTAAACTATATAATTTCAAATAAAATTCTAAGATGCATGGCTCAATTGGCCTCTACCAAATTAGTTTGGTAGATAATGAAAAACATTCACAACTTTAAACTAGATAAAAATTCAATATTGACTCTACCACATATTTCAACATACAAAGGAAAAATTTGTTATAGGATAAAAACAACATCAATTGCAAAAAGAAAAGCATTGAACTATAGAAAATAATCAACTTTTGCAAATGAAAAGTGATATTATACAAAAATATATCACAAACTTTTTATCCTCTTTAGTTTGTGATTAATTCTTAGAGCGAGAGAAAGAGAAAACATCAATTCATGTTGTTTCAAATATTCTTTGAATGGTGGTGCTTTCCTTTTCAAAAAGTTATCAAAGGAGTTCAATAAAGGCAATGCCAACCACAAATGGCACCCTATGCCAATCTTGTTAATGATTCGTTTAGAGGTCATTGTCCTATAACTATTAGGATATGTTGAATAATATTTTTCTTAAAGTTGTCAATTCAATATGCCAATGGTTACCGAAGGCACAAAATTCAAATTTTAGGAACTTTTTTTGTAATTTAATGGCTTTTACTTTAGAAGGAGAGAATAGAGAGCCATGAAGAGGTAGTAGTAAGGAATTGGGGTCAAAGAGTAAAGAATGCAAATAGTATTTTGAAAGAGTGATGATTTGAAATGGCAAACCAACATGCACATGTGGTAGCTAAAATGAAGCACATAAAAGAAACATGTAGTTGCAAATCACACTTCAAGCTTTTTGAGAAAAAAAAAGAAAAACTAAATAACAAGACACAAGACACATGATGCACAAAAGATGAAAAACAAAATACAACAAAACATAAAACACACACATTGAATATTTTTCACCTTCATCTAATGCACTTGCAATATTTGAGCAAAAGCTTATGTAAAAGCATAAAAGGAAGCGTTAATGTACATGGCATTCATTCTTGCTGTTTCAAATTCAAATTCAAGAGCAAATCCAAGTGCAAATTTGTGGTTGCCAGTTACACATACACTCTTTCCATTGCATTCAAAGCTTAAAGTTCAAACTTGAAAACCTAAAAAAACCCCTTAAACCTTTTTTTTTTAATCAATGATTTCAAACACCATGCAAGTTGGGTTTCGTTCAAAGAACCTTAGCTATTTTTTATGTCAAGATGAAGGTGGGTTTGAATCTTTCAATTTTCAAATATTTAGATCAAAATAACAAAAGGTATGAAGTTTTTGGGATTTATTAGGTTAGAGTTTAGGGTGGGAGTTTGGTTGCAAATCAAATATGCACCCAACATTGAAATATATTAGTGTTCAATTTTTGCTTTCAAAAGCAACCTTTCAACCTGATTTTAACTCCTTTTTTTTTTATGCAAACTTAATTCCAATTTTGAAATTGGTTCTTTAGATTTAAAAAGTCTTTGGGTCCAATAATTTTCACAAAGAATTAAAACTAGTTTGGTTTAAGACAAGGTCTAAATCTATCTCCATTAAACATAACTAAACAACAACAATAATAAAGTAATTAATTTGTTCAAATAGTGCACACATTCAAAAACTCAAGGTTATATAGTTTTAGTTATGTACAATCAATCAAATGCAATAACATGTTTAAAATGTAGGGTCAAGTTTTTACTTTTCTTCAATAAAATTGTACTAATATCCCTAGAGAACCTAAACCTTTTTTAAACAAACACTATTACAAAATGTGAGTGCAATTCATTACATTCCCACTAGATTTTGAATGCATTCACCTTCGATCTAAAGAACTTAGAACCTAATTGTTACCCATATTTTATTTGTAATGGATGACAAAACTTGACAAGTGACAAGCCAATAGGTGGATTAGCAAAACATGTGGTTGACAAAAAAGATAGTTGTTAACAAGTAGTTTTTGAAAATTTTGGACTATTATTATTTATACTAGCTAGTTATTGTTTAAATGGTTTAATCAAGATATTTATTTTGAAATTAACATGTATATAAATAGGACAAGAAGAAAAAAAACCTTCTATTTTTTAATTTTTAAAAAAAAAACTTGAATGGAAAACTTCTACATTTCAAACTTGCATTCTATTTGTGCAACTTGTGAATGTTTTTTTTTTTAGAACTTTGATTCATACTAAGAATTTGAATTTTTGTTGTTGCACGTACATGTTGTTGTTGTAGATTTAAATTTGTTTTAGAAATATAAGTTACAAAAAACTTTGATGGGAATAATCAAAAACCATTAAGACTCACTTAAACCTGTTGAAATTCAAAAATCTTTTAACACTGGAATATACCAATGTTGGGTAGGTATTAAAAAAAATTTGGGTTTCAAGTCAGTTTTCAATTTAATTTTCAATTTGAAATTGAATTCTTCTCATTTTGAGTGATATCTAGCACTTTGAAAAGCCACCGGGTTTGGTGCCAATTTCAATAATATAAAAATTCAGTGAATTTAGAACATTTTTCTGTTTTTACAATTCCTAAGTAATACATCAATGTCCAACCACAAATTTTTGGAAAGGTGAACCCCATAGTTTATTTGTTTCAAATTTTCAACCACCCACATAAGTAACTTCTACCAAGAAATGTAGCAAATGACTAGGGTAAAGATGTTAGTGTCCAAACAAAGGCTGGTGTCCGAAGACCCTTACCAAGTAGATGAACCCCCCATTGGCATACTCCCATTTCATGACCACCATTTAATAAGGGCCCTATCACCAAACAATTGGTCTTGAGGTTTTGTGTTTGGAAATTATGGCTTTTGTCTTTGGTGATGGGTGTGAATTACAACCCAAATAAAATATTGTTGTCCTACCTTATATGTGTTATGTTTGGTCATGGGTGTCAACTAACACTCTTTAATGCACACAATTGAAGGGTAGAAGGGCAAGTTGGAGGGAATGGAGTTTTGGATGTTTGGTTATGGGATGTTTTTGGACCATTTTAAAAAATTGTTCAAAGAAGAGGCCAAACAAGTGTTTGATCATAAGAATATTTTTGGCCAATTCAAGAATGGCAATGTTTGGTTATAAGGTGATTTTGGTCCAATCTTGAAGAAAGTTTGAAGGTAAGGGCCAAGGCACCATGTGGTTATATGGGACTTTTAGTTTAGTATTTAAAAAGTGGTGTGGGAAAAAAAAAACTTAGCATTTGGCTTGGGCAACCTTGTTAAAAACATAACATTAACACATAATGTATAGTTTGGTTATGGGGGATGGTGTGTCACATTTAAAGGCATGCAACATCCATTAATGTGCAAAAACCCTTCCAACATTCCAATGCACATAGATGCCAGCAGTTATTAATCCTATAAGCAAGCAATCTTAACAAAATATGGCATTTGGATCTCACATCATCATTTGTAAAATTACTCATCATTGTAAAAATAATTGGACCATCAACCATTGAATATAGCCATGTGGAACAAGAGCATTAATACTATGTTGAAATGCCTCATAACCCTTGTTTGATAGGTGATGCTGAAGTAGCACAATGACTGATCAATCTAATTGATCCAAGTATTAACCTACATGAAGAAATCTAGAGCTCACCAAATTTAACTTAAGAGTCAATAAACCTTTCCCTCATAGTGTCTTTCCTCCTCCTGTCCTCCTATGGCTACTTTGTCTATTTCTTCTTTTCATGGTTTTACTCCTTGGATTGGAAACCATTTCTAAAACAAAACTTCTAGGCAATAATAGAATGGCATACATCCTTTTTTGGCTTTCATTAACTATTCCCTTAATCATTTTTTTTAGCACTTTTCCCATTTGATCAATTCTTTGACCAATTGAGAATACATAATTGCAACCCAATTAATAGATTTTCCATGATTTGCTTTAGAGATCATCATGGCAAATTTATTACTAAAATGTTGCACTTTATCTTTTTAACAGATAAGAGGTTTCACAACCTCTTTTCCTTGCCACATTTGCTTGCAAGACAAACAATTGGGAGAAAACCATTAGTACATTACTCACAATCTCACATTGTCATTTCAATTGAATATTTAACTATCATATAACAAAAAAATTATACAAGGAAATGATAGATAATATCAAAGAAGAGAGGTGAAAGGAGCGAAAGGAAAAGCAAGCTAGGAAAAACAACATAAGTTGTGGCTACATCAATACGAGTAACACAAAGATCAGTTGAATACATGTTATGATACAATTTGGTAATTAATTTAATTGGCAACAACTATAAGGAAGCAAGTGAACAATTACAATAGAAGATTCGTGCTAACTTGCCTGCAAACCCATATTGAGTTGTAAATGTCAAAAACACATGTGCAAAGGCTTGGCCAAAAGCTAGAAAGGTTAGAGAGGTTAAACAACGATCAAGATGTAGAATGCAAGTACAAAGGCATGTTGTGGTGAGGCTCAACTTGTTGAACTAAATACGAATGGAAAAGGGGGGGAGGGAGGGGGCTTGATCTAGTAGCAACAAGAGGGCTAGAAGAGGATCAATCTTGAAAGAACAACAACATCAAAAGGGTGAGAAGCAATGGATAACCTTGAAGAATAGCATCAAGAATGCGAGCTTGGAGAGTATTAAGAATGTGAGCTTGGAAGAGTAGCAAGAATGCGAGCAACAAGAACATGACCAAAAATATGAGCAAATGAAACTCACACACAATTGCTCAAAGAAGAGAGGAATAGGAGTAAAGGCAAACAAGAATTCAAAAAGGTTCGTGCAACTCAAGCATGATGATTGCCTTCTAAAAGAAAGAGAGAAAGTGAGTAAATTTTTTTGTAGATCGAATGTAGGAGGAAGATGATGATGTAAACAAAACGAGGGTTCACACCCATAGACATCGAGCCACCTCATGTGTGTGCAATTTGGTAGTGTTTGTTGAACTCATGATCACCCATAACCATTGATCTTGTAGCCCTAGTTTTGGTTAAATCTTGGCCACACATGCTAATGTGAACATTTTTATGAGGAACTTTGTTTGGCTACTTTTAATTTTCATGTCTTTGATGGGGCAAGTGATGTCCATCCATCAGTGCTTGGCTGACTGGTTACCAATGTCCATGTGTTCATAGATTTTTCAATTCACCCTTTTTATGTCCCTATTTTGGGGGGCCGCAACTTTCTCATACTTGCTTTGTTTTTTATGATCTTTGGTGCGTTAGATGCACCAACAAAAGGGCTACCACTTCTCTTTGGACACCATCAACAGCAAAACCCTCCCAACACCCTCCCCTGGGATTTGGCCTCCTCTGAGCCACTAAGTGTTCATACACTGGCCTCCTTACCCTGGTAGAGAGAGACCAAGTAGCCACATCAAATGTATGCTCAATTGGGACTCACAATGAGGGGAGTGGCAATAGATAATTTATTAGTTGGAAAGGAGCTCCTAGTTTGGTCACCAACCAGGTAAACTTTCCAACATGAGAAAACTGGAACTCGGTATAGTGCAAATACAAAGCTATCTTTCGCAATGGGGGTTACCATTTGGGGTGCACAATTGAAGTTGTAGAAGGTTGTTGTCTAACAATGGGTGTTGGATGCCTCAGTAGTCTTGTTTTCTTGCTAAAGTTTTCTAGATGGTGAGTGTTTTTTTAATATAAACAAAAGAGTTTTAAAAAAAAATTGTACTCAACAAGTTCCCCAAACAAAATAAAACTACCTGATTCTATGTTAAGTTCCAGTAGATAGTAAACAACATTTTACTTTCATATTTTTGTTCATAGTTAGATGTGGCTAAATTGTCTTGTGGATGATGGCTAATGATTCCTCTAAGTGAGAATTAAATAGACTTCCTGACAGAGCAATTTTAACTAAGGCCTAGAACATCTCCAGGGGTGCTCAGTGTGTGACCCTGCGAACATATTTTTCATATTCAAGTTTAGTTATCTACTCTTTTGCAACCCCACCCATAAAACTGAAACTGGGATAGCAAATAGGTGGGGGACTACTATAGCAAACCACCTGGACCAATCATTATGATGGGCCGATCAGAAACACTGAGCAGGAGTTAGATCATATTTGTTACAGTCTTTTTTGCAATTGCACAGCACTGCTGCGCCTTTTACCAGCCATGGCAACATGAGCAATTACGTGATGCATAAACCATTTTCTAAACCATTTTCTTGAGCCAACCCGGCAAACATTGGATTTTCTTCATCCAATTTTACTGTGCAGATCACATACCGAGCGCTGTTGGAGATGCTCTAAATAAATCACCTATTTATGAACATTGTTACATTGAGGTGGGAGAGTAGTAGCCACAACAAATGTGTGCCTTGATTGGAACCATCACCGAGGGAGCTGTGCAATTGCAGCTCCAGCTAATTTGGTCAGATTAAGAGCCGGCTGCTGGTTTGGTCACCGACCAACTAAACTTTCCAACATAAGAAAGCTGGAAGTTGGAAACTTGCTATAAGTTAAAAACACACAAAACTGTCAGAGAACTTTGAATTCTACCATACAATCGCTTCCCATAACCATTCCAATATGCTTATGAATTGGGGGTGACTGCAGAAGCTCTTAGTTTAATAAGGCTATTTTAAAAGTGGTTTATGATTGTAGTCCAACCCATTTCTAATATTTTCAAATCCTGTCCATTCCATGCCTTATTGTGGGCACATGTGGCCTTGGTTTTAGGATTCTGTGTTTGATCACATTAAAGGAAATTTTTTAAAGAATTTGAGGTGCTACACCCACCATCCATACTAGAGGCTCCTGACAAGACAATGTATCCCTATCATAATTGTGTACAAAATCATATGTGATTTATAAAAAAAAATCAGCTTCAACGTGGGTTGGGTTTTAAATCCTCTTGTCTTTAAGGGAAAAATAAGTGTAAAAAAAAAACAATAAAACAGAAAAGTCTGATTCCTCAACATGCTTATTATGAGAGTTGAGGGGTGCTTCTACCTTAATTTCAAAATACAAAGATAATCTGTGGCCAGCACTTGTTTGTCTAAGCGAATTAGGAAGACTTATTTTTCTGGCACACAAATCTCCACTTTGGTCACTCTCGAGGAAATTCAGATCCTAGTTAACAAACTCAGCAAAATTGTGAATAGTCAATACCAGAGTTGAAATACAGGAGGATGTGTACAGCCAGAGTAAACCAGCACTAGTACAAGTAGTGCACCGTGAAGGATGGATGGATAAGTGGTGAGGAAACAGTTTTCTGTTGAGTTTCAGTTCCCTAGCTAACCAATGGTGGTTAGCTAAGTTGCATTTTCTTGCTACCTACATACACGAACACCACACTTGCAGGTTGTTAGTAGATACTTAATAAAAAAAGTCTATAGTTATGTATAAACCATCTATTTGCATAGTAGTTGCCTACTTTTCCTACCTATCTATACAGAATGAAGGTGAAACCAGATATTAACTCAGTTGTGAGTCATCCACATCTGAGACATAAACAAACATCCAGTGGATGGACGGTGAACTCGAAGGTGAGGGTTCACTCTGACCGATGTGTGTACTATTATTCCCTTCCATTTTAGGTAACTGAGAACTATCTTAAAGGTCGGTCACACTCCAGGAAAACACTTGAAATTGACACAACATTGACATCTGAGCAGACAGAGCTCGTTCGCATATTTCAATTTTGACTTCTACACCCAAACAAAGCAAAGCTTGTTAGGGGGTATTTAACATCTTTGTGCTTTGAGGTCTGATGCTCAGCTTTGGTCCTCAAGTGTGATCTATATTTAAACACTTGGGTTTTGTAGGGAGCCAAAACCCTTTCAGGATCTGTTGGTGCAAAGAAAGATCTGGCCAGAATTACTTGATCAGTTTAGAGTTGTGTGTCAGAATTGCACGCGGCTGCCAAGACGTCAATCATTATTATTGCAGAAAGATCAGGGGTGAAAAAATAGAAAGTGTCAAAACGATCGAGTTGGGCAGGCTTGTTGCGAGTTGCAGAACCATGGACGGATGGACTGACTCCCATCAACAGACTAAACTTTGTGACAGAAAGCTATATATGTAGACAGCTAGCTTGCTTGCTAGCTTAGCCTTTATTTATTGATCACTCAACCAACAATATATTAATTCACAAGAAACTTTTTTTAGGATTCCCTGTGGGACCATGAAGAACAACTTGAATTTCCCTTATGCAAACATGAAATGGTTTGTTTAACAATGGGAAAAGGTTACCCAATTTGGCTGGTTAGAATCATTGCTGAATAGTAAAAATCGAATTGGAACTGGATCTTTCTGGAATTGGAATTGAAATTGGGTTTAAAACCAGATCCAATTCTGGAACAGTAACCAAATTTTTTGAAATCTTTTTTTTCTTTTTGGGGGAGAGAAAAGTCCAGAACTGAGGGTTAATTGGCAATTAGCCAACAGTTCCAGACCCGCAGTTAACTGCTGGTTAACCCCCAGCTCCAGACCAGGTTACCCAAAACCGAACTGGGTCTGATTTCCAAAACCCAACCCTGGATTTTCTTTTCTCAAGAACTAAATCTCAGCTTCCCTTTTTTTTTTGGTGAAACTGAAACTGGAACCATTCCAATTTTTTTGTAAAGAACGAGAACAGGAGGTTCTTTGTAAAAGTCAAGAACCACCCAACACTTGAAAATACAATGATCCGTCTGTTTCGCAGTGGGAAAACTAGAATGAAATATTGAACCATTGATCTCATGATGCCCTTGAGAGCTTTCCCTCTGTTTTGTTAATTCCTAAACTTTAATTTGTCAGATGTTTCCACTCTTTTCCTTACTTACAGGGAATGCCAAAAAAGTTACTTGTGATTTCAAACAAACAACCCAGCTGCTGACACAAAAATTATTAGGTACTGTCACAGGCAGGCACTCATGGGCAAGCGAGATTGTTTAAATTTATATCTTTCCCCGTGCACAACAAAATCACAAAAGATGCAACTAATAAGTTGTAACAGCAGCTTGCTCTCTAATTAAGTTCGCATCTGCAGCTGCTTTTGTCCGGTTGATCTTTATTATATTTTGGTACCATGCTTAATCTGCGGATGGCGTCTAGAGATTTGTGCGCTTGGTATACTTTACCAAAATCTCGCTCTCTCTCTCTTTTTGTGCTTCTAGCATCATCAATCAATACTATTGTTGCTCTAGAATCAGTTGAGATTTGTAACAGCTTAAAATTAGCGCAACCCATCAGCAGCTCTGGGATCTGGGTTTGTCCAAACTCTGGGTTGCATTTAATGCCACTCTCACTCCATTATAGGGGCAACGGGCTCTTGTTGGTTGCATTATTAAGAGTCTTCTTAGTAGTAGTAGTAATAGTAGTAAGTACTTAATACATATACTCCCAGTTTCCTCTTGGAATGCAACAAACAGTGTTTTGTTTTGAAATTTTTATTAGAATAGCATGGTTTCTGTTTTCATCAAAATCTACTCTTGACGTCATGTGTCATCATATCATGTGTTGTTTTTGGTTTCCTGCTACATAGCTGTGCTGTGTCATGCGGCGACTTGTCTCTCTGCTCTGTTCAAGGGTCATCCTGCCCAGTGAACAGAGTGAACCAACAAACTCACACCAGCCAGTGCACATGGATGAATGGATGGATGGACGAGTGAATGGATGGATGAATTTTGTGACCCAGCAGTCACCAGTGCACCATCCATTGATTTTGGTTTCTTGCTACATTTCTGCTGGATCATGTGGATAGTTGTCTCTCTGCTGTGTTCAAGGGTCATCCTTTTGAGAGGACAGAAGAGTGAACCAGCACTCACCAGCTGGCCCACTGTGCAAGATGGATGGATGGATAAATGGATGAATTATGTGACTCAACGCCCACCAGTGCACCACTCATTGGAAGCTCATTATGTTTCAGTGGTGGATGAACCATAACAGAGTGGGTAACTCATAATCCTGTAGAGCCTACCATCCTACCCAGGTAACTACTAGTGTTGGGCAGATATCTGGTTATCATATTGGATGTCACATTTCATATGTATTGGATATGACAAACTATAACATCCAAGCTGATATTCTGACTGACAGATCTCAAGGTTATGAAGAAATCTTGGAACAGCAAAAGTTCCAAACCCAAGAAACTGAAGAAAACTCAAGTTTGCAAAATGAAGAAAGTAGAGTTCCAAAAAATGATTAGAAAAACTAAGTAATTTTGGAACTATTGCATTTCCAAAGGAAAAAGTGAAGGCCTCATAATGAGAATGCCTTATGTTGATCATTTTTTATGTGCGAATGACAATGTAAAAGTGATATTTGATGCATTTCAAATCATGCATTATATGTTGTGTTATTTCAATTTTGTGCTTTTCTTTAACCCAAGAACAAAATTAAGGAAGAGTCTAATACCTTATTATAAGAAGTGGAATAACATGTTGATGCAAACAATTTAAAATTTTTGAATTTTTTTAAGAGGAAGTCGATTTTATAGTGAGAGGAAGTTTGTGTTTTGCCTCTCCTTGAAAAGTGTCATTTTGCTTCTATTAGTTTTGGTCTTTGGATGTCCAAAGGTGCTTGTGATGTTTTTGCCTTGGTTATAATTTTTTTGAAATCTGATTGGAAGCCAAAGTATGTAATTATTCTTGATTTGTTTGAAGCTTCTTAGACTACATGACAAGCATTGGCAAAAAAATTGATTGATTGTTTGGATGAATATGGCTTGAGAAATAAGATTACATACAAACTAACAATATCACAAAATTTCAATAGATTTCATGCAAAGATTGTATACCAATATGTCTATGCAAAATTTGTGGGCTTCAACATGTAAAAATGGCATGAAAATAATATATATTAATTTTATATAAATGAATTTTTTTCTACTTATGATGTTTTGATATGTAGTGTGTAAGATTTACATTTTAACTAAATTTATACAATTATCATGGTATAATTTTGCATAAAACTATGCAATTTTTGTGTATTAAACATGAACATTCACATATATCATTAAACAAAAAGTCTCATTTACTTGAATATTTAAGATATTGAATATGTACAAATATCATTCATATAATTAACCATAGCATGAAATTCAAGTAATTTTTTTATGAACCTATGAAAATCAGATTTCACATGAAATTTCTACAAACCTATAAATCCTAGTAAGTTTGTGATGTATAACATATAACTAAAGATGAGGGTTCAAATTTGAATGCAATGATAAGTGCTTTTAAGTCTGTTATGAACTATGAAGTTTTAAGTTTGGAGGAGAGCTTCCAAGGAACATGTTTTTTCCAAAGTTTGCCTATGTGCCACTAAGAATGAAAAGTTTGTATGGGCATTAAATACATTTCCATAAAGTCTATCCAAATAGATTTATAGATTTGCATCATTTGGCCAAAAAACTCTAGTAAAGGCTAATAAAAATGGAACAAAACTTGTATTGAAGTTCATTTGAGGCCAAGAAAATTAAACACTATAATGAAAACTAGGTTAATTTTTTGTTTTTATTTGTGTAAGATTTTTTATTTGTGGAATTTGCAAATTGTTTTGTGATATTTGATTTATGGGTAGATGCACAATCAAATGTTTCATTATTGTGACAAAACAATGTTTTTTTCCTAAGTACCCCTTACTCAAATGCATATGGTGATTAATATATCTTTAAATTTACTAATTGGAACTTGGATCTAAACTAAAAATTTCATTATGAAGAGAACTATGTGGTTATTTATTGATAGAAAATTCATTTGTTTGTAGTAATGGACCTTGAAATTGAAAAATATTGATTGGTTATCTAATTGGACCATCAAAAAAATGAAATTTCTTATATCGATTCACATTCCAAATTTGTTATTGAAATTCAATATATGATGTAATATAAGATGAAAAATTCATATGAAGAATCTTTTATTTGAAAACCTTAATTGTTTGATAGTTAAAGCCTTTTGCATGGTTAAAATTTGACCATATTTTCATAAGTCCATATGAGTTACAATTTTTGTTTGTTTTCAATTTCTTTGTCCCAAAAGCATATTTTTAAAAAACTTTACATGGGTCATTATTCATCTAAACTTGTTGGGTTTTCCTTTCAAGACTTTCAAATTTTAAAATGATATCAACTACATTAAATACAAGTTTTTACATAGATTTGAGAAGGTTTGTAGGTGATTGAACATGTATTATTCAATGATTATAATAATAAAAATTTTAAAAATATCAACCATGTCCATTTGAATCATTTTAAAAAATCTTATATGGACTTATGGGGAATGTAATTTCTATCAATATTGAAACATTCAATCTTGAATTCACCCTTATAATTATAAGTTTGCAAATGAATTCATATTGTTCCAAGAAGCATCATAATTCAAAATAATAATTATTTTATATTACAATTGTTAAACATCAATGAAAATAGTTGGCCATGTGCTTCCACCACTATTTTGGGATGTCTTTCAAATGATTATGGATTTTATTTTTTTAATTGTGAGTGGTTGTGTGCTTAAAAAATCTTGTGGGAATTGGTTAATTTTCAGTGCCGTGCATGTAGCAATCACTATGGCCTTGAAATTAAAAAAAGATTTTGGAATAGCACCCTCTATGGCTAATATTATGAAAAATGATACGGTTATGGTTTTGGAATTGTTGATGCTTCTTTCAACATTAAGAAATAAATATGTGGCATTTCAAATTTTTTTTCTTTCATTTTTATTGAAGTATGAATAAAAGAAAACCCATAACACATTATTTTTAATGTCAAACCTAAGATTTAAGAATCTTAGGTTAGGATTATTTTTATTGGCAAAAAATAATTTATTTTTATGGTGGAAGATCTCATGAATAATGTTTGTTTCTAGTGCTATTGAAATGCCACCATGTATTTTCACCTTGTGTTGGAACACAAAATTATGGTAAATTAACTGAATGATGAAAATTCTTGTTTTAATATTTTTTTAATGATTGCTATGATTAATGAGCCAATCAAGGAATTGACAAATGTTTCGAAAGTACCAAATTGATGAAAAGGACATTAAATGAATTTTGGAATGGTGAAGAAAACATGAATCCTTGTTTTCAATTGTTGTTTTCCTTACTAGTTGGATATTTAATTGTGGGATCCCAAATTGAAATTGAGAAAGTTTTTTCCTTGGCTAAGATATTGATGAATTTGAAGAGATGTGAGTTATAGATAGATAATGTAAATAGGTTAATATTTATATTTAACAAGAATTGGCCAAATGATTTTAAGGTGGGTTGTTTTAACCTATTATCTTGATAAAGTTGATTAAAACTAATGATTCTTGAGAAAAACTAAAAGAATATGAAGGTGAATTTGAAAATAATGAGTTTGTGGACATGTAATTTGCAATTTATAATCTTATCCAAGCTTCATATATAGGTTTTGTAATAATATGTTTGAACCTTGTTATGTGGGTTGTGATAATTGCCTTAAAGATTTTATAGATATTATTTTTCAAGATGATACCGGAAGTGTGAAATCCAAATTTTGATTTTTAAAAAAAAAGTTTCATATCCTAAATGGATATTATAATTTTAAAATTAAAATTAAATTTAAGATCTGACCTAGTTCTTAAAAATCATTTTAAAAAATTGAAATTGATGAATGTAATTTGATATATACAACAAAAGTTGTCCCTATACACCAAGTGATTTCACTAGGTTTTAAATGAATTCATTGGCCTTAGTAAACAAGGACTAATTGGAAAGTAGTGAATTCACTAGTCTAATGAATAGGGATTAATGAATTGCACACACATTTTGTAGTAATGATATCCACCCAGCATTAATAATACATGTATGAGTGGGTGGCTAAAATGAACCAACACCTTTCACCTTTTTGAATGATGCTTCATAATGACAATGTTAAACCCAAAAAATGTTAGATTTGGATTCAAAGACCTTGATTTAGTCCAAACATGGAATATTTGTAATATTTAAAATTAATTCAAATGAATTTTGGGATTTTTCCCTTGGTATCAATTTGGTTGTTAGTTCCCCCAAGGTGAATATCATACAAAAAGAAGGTTGGGAATGATTAAATGTCCAAGAAATTATTATGTGAATAGGTAACTAGCTAAACAAATAGGTGGTTGATAAGTAGGTAAATATCAATTTCTTGTCCATTTATTGACTTTTAGACCTAACCTATGGATCTCTCTCTCTCTCTCTCACACACACACATATATATTGCAAGGAAGGATATGCATCCAAAAATAAAAATAAAAATATTTTGACAACTAGTTACACATTCTTCTTTTTTTTTCTTTGCTAGTTACAAATAGTCTAATTTTCAATTTTTAAAACATTATGGATATGCACAAATGTTATGCATACCAAATTCTCAATTCTTGTTTTTAACAAAATTACAAGAGTACAACCTAACCTCCTAGAACAAAAACAACATGAGCTTGACATCAAGAGTTGGAGCTCAAAAACAAAACAAAAAAAACACCAAACAAGTAGCTTAAAAAGTGTCAAAACAAAAATCAATGAGAAAAACCAAGGAGCTTAGAAAAGTGTTGGTACCCATTTTGTTGCCATGAAAAAGGAGAAAAGTGACATGAAGGTTTGGTTCTTCCTGAACGCTTAATTCTCAAAATCCCCCTTTAGACAGATATGGTAACACATAAGGATAAAACTTAGGTTGACATCCAACGAATGAAGGGGAAAAAAGAAACTTGAATGTGGTTTTATCCATATTCAACAATTATGCATATTGATATCTAGATTTTCCTCAATATCTAGAAAACACTAATAAATGCTAGTGTTTGGTAATTATTTACTACTATGAAGAACCTTTAATTCCAATTTGAAATTTGAAATTAAAATAATTGTAGTTTTAGTTATGGTTCCACATGACATGAATTGAATTGGGAATCTATTTATGGGTCCAATTCTTCAAAACAATTATGGTTTTGGTTTTAATATATATTGAAACTTAGACTTGGTTCCAAGTAACCCAAATTGTAATTAGTGATTGGTTTTTAATTAACCTTTGGTTAGCCTTCAATTGAAAGTTTTTAGAAAAAAATCTCGATTTTAATTTTGGAACTAGTTTCACACATAAATGGAACTAAGATCTAGTTTTTCAAAAAATATAAACTTTGATTATAATTCCAAAAATTAGACTTGGTTCCGGTTCAATTTTTACTAATTGAAACCAAACCAATGGTTATAATTCTCCAAACCTTGTAACCACCCAATGTAGGTAAATACATAGATACAAATGGATGGTTAGTACATAACTATCTACTATCATTCACTTTGGGTAATTAATTTAAATTGTTGCACATTGTTTGTAAGGTGTCTTCACAGCTCGAATGAAATGACAATAACATTGGGAAGTTACTTGAACAAAAGATGGTAGATGTGATAGATTATTTTGTTCCTTGTTCCCATGAGCTTTAGAACATCTTTGGTGAAGAATTTGGCAATACTTATGTTAGTGGTGTTGGTGATACCCATTTTCAAGGTCTCTCACCATGACCAAAAATTGGCACCCAATTGTGATCTTCGAATATTTCTATTATAGGCAATATTCTTATTTTGACCTACTACTCCCTTTGAGTCTAGTCAATGGCATCATAATTCTAATTTTGAAAATCCAATATGACATGGAGATATTTTGACATCAACTTTGAGCTAACTTGACTTCTTGTAAATTTTCCCTTTTCCTTTTTCTTATTCCTTTGTACATTTTTCAAATCTTCAATGTGTTTATAAATAAAGTTTTGCAAGGTTGCATCAATTTAAATCTAATTAATTAGAATCTAAACTTGAAGTTCTCACTTGCCAAAGTGGGTTACCCTCACAACTAGTTTGGTTGTAATTAATGTTGTTATCACATGGTGTTTTCTAAGTACCATATTTAGTGGTGATTTCTTTTGTGGTGAATTTTCATTATTTTGTCATTAAAGACAAAACTTGTATTCCATTGATGTGCTAACATGGCGTGGATGACAAAGGGCACCATAGGCCCTCTTTTATGGGTGAACCCATCTTTGGGTGGTACTACTAATAACCACCTCAAGGAATGGCTAAGGAATAAAAAAACAACTAAATTATTTTCTTGGTCCTTTTCTTTTGAATGTTTTTACAACTATAAATTATTATTTTTTCATGTTTATCCATTGCAAGCATTAATATATGACTTGGTGCTTATTTGAGAATTTAAAAAATTAGAAATTTTAAAAATTTGTATTCTTAATTAAAATGGCCTTCTAAAAAATCAATAGCTTCAACTTTGGAAATTAATAACTAAAATATATTTAATCAATTAATTTCCTAATAAAACCCTAAAAATAAAATGACTTCCAAATTAAATTAAGAAAAAAATTCACAATTTTTTTTAAAAATCATGTTTCAAATTTGTGTTCTTGACCAAAAAGTTTAAGGGAAAAAACCCATGTTACATTTCATCAAATCTTTTATAAATGCAATGATTAGGAACATCAAAATAAAGTATATTTTTAATATTATTGAAATTTCAAAATCTATGGAACCTAATAAATTTATTCATTAAAAACAAATTATGAAAATTTTTATTTCAATGTTTCGTATGATTTTTCGAAGTTCAATGGGTCCAAGAAAATCAAATGTAACATTTTTAGTGGTACCACCCAAGGATGGGCTTGCCTTTATTGGTGTTGTTTTCCTTTTGTAGATAGAGAATGTCAATGGCATTATAAAGAGCTTTGGTGCCTCCATTTCAAAATAGGGGATTACTAAAAGGAAGGGTTATTCTAAGGTAGGAATTTTATTGGGTTTACCTCCCCTTTTCTTAATTGATCTGCTTCATGTAATTAATGGAAGGTTCGGTTCTTAATGGTCCCCTTTCCTTTTTATGGCCCACTTTTGTTGGGTTATTTGTTTGCTTAAACTTCAGTCTTTGCCCCTTTTTTCTTTTTTTTCCCTTTCTTGGATGGTTTCTTCTATAAAATTTGGGAAGGTTTCATCAATATAATGTAAACTTGAATTTTAAAAAAATACTTGGAGAAAGCTCAACTGTACAAAATTCTTAGTTTTAAATTAAAGTATATACTAGTGTCATATGTGGTTTTGTTATTTTTGCTACATATCCTTGGGTTGGGGTATGATTGTACAAAAACAAAATTTTATGATAAATGGGCACTGTCACAATAACATGTACCATAACAAGTGTAATGCTTGCTTGGTTTTTTCATGTTTTAAAGTTGTAATTTAATTTGATGTTGAAATTGTAAGATTTTTTTTATATAATTATGTTTTTAATACATCATGGGAACATGAAAATTAATTTGAAATTAATCCAACGAATAAAAATTTAACAAAAACACTCATTAAACACTATAATGCTTATTTTTAAATAGTAAAAAAAACTTGTAAATGGATTTTTTTTTAATGACATGTACCATATCAAAAATGACATGAACCTTAATAATATAGTGTGAAAAATAATTAGAAAAATTTAAAGATTTTTTCAAAAATATTCAAGGAATTTTTTTCCAAAACCAATAAAAAAGTAGGCAGGTGTAACTCATGTTATCCCATTTGCACCCAAAATAATAAGGTTTGGGCACCTTTTATCATATACCTTTTTTTTTGGTAACAAAGGGGTATGTAATTTGAAAAATTATGTAATTAAAGATGAAGAGAATGTTCACATGTGAATGAATGCACAGTATATTGGCTCAATATTGGCAAATATTACAATCCTTATAAGTCCATAAAAGATTTTTTCAAATGATTCCAATGGACATGGTTCTTACTTTTCAAAAAATTATTATTTTGATTTTTGAATAATACATGTTCAATCACCTTGACACCTTCACAAATCTATGTGAAAACTTGTATTTAATGTAGCTAATGTCATTTTTTAATTTGGAAGTCCTAAAAGGAAAACCTAGAAAGTTCATTTGAATAATGCCCCATGTAAAACTTTCAAAAAATTATGTTTTTGGAACAAAAAAATTGAAAAACAAACAATAATTGCAACTCATATGGACTAATGAAAATACGGTCAAATTTTAACCATTCAATAATCCTTAACTATTAAGTAGTTAAGGTTTTCAAAAAAAAGATTCCTCATATATATTATCATCTTATATTACATTATTATTGAGTTTCAATAAAAAATTTGGAATGTGATTCAATATAATTGTTTTCCATTTTGTGATGTTCTAGTTAGACAACTAATTCATATTTTTTGATTTCAAAAGTCCATTACCACTAACAAATGAGTTTTTTATCAATAAATAACCACATAATTCTCTTCATAATGGAATTGTTAGTTTAAATCCAAGTCCTAATTAGTAGATCTAAGGATATATTAATCACCATATGCATTTGAATAAAAGGTATTTAGAAAGAAAACACCGTTTTGTCACAAAAGTGAACCACCGTAACTTGCATATACCCATTTTGAAAATTTAATACAATTTTTAAAGGTCAAATCCCATGTCAAAATACAAGAACTGTAAGTGTTTAATTCATCCTTGACTACAACTATATAAACAAACACATACATTGTGGTCCTCCCTAGTATGTTATCTTGGCATGTTAATTTTATCCCATACGGTTTGCCCAAAGTTCTTCTCTTCTCACCTATATAGGTGAACCAAAAGAAAGGCATTACATCTTCAAGGTCACATAAAATTTTCTATTTAAGGGAGATTTCAAAAAAAAAAAAAAGGAAAAAGAACTCGAGAGTCTCTCCCATCTAATTAATAGAACTAACAAAGTTTAAGGTTTAAATCATATTTATTTATTTTTACTTGAATGTCAAAACATACATGACTTTGAATGTAGATAGCTAGTTCTTACATGTATTTAGGGTTATCAAGGGTTGCATACCCTTGGTTATGTATGTCATTAAGGTATAGGGTAGAAAGGCTAGTCATAGTACATTTAAAAACACAAAGGAACTTGGTAATCTCATGTGAGCTTGATTGCCTCTAAGGTCTAAATATGGATTATAGAGAAGGTTTGGGCGCACCTAATGCACTTTAGATCATGCAATTTGGATTTCAAACATAAAAGTTATGGGCTTTGAAAGGTGTCAACCTCATTGCCCAAAAAAAAAGTCATTAAACATTAAGCCTACCTATGTTCAAACATTGCATATCCTATCAACAAACATTGTAACATTGACACTTGTCACAAATCTTATTTATCACAAAACATTAACATGAGCAAATCGATCATGCATTGTTCTAATCTTCAATTCTTGGCCCTCTTGCATTATGTTGGTCCTCAACTCTTGGTGCTTTTGCATTGCACTGCTCCTTTATTCTTGGCCTTCTTGTCTTGTTCCTTAACTTTTAGCCTTTTGCATTACATTGCCCTCTATTTTTGGCCTTCTTGCATTCTTCAAATCAACTTTTGGCCCTCTTGCATTACATTGCTTTTCAACTTTTGGCCTAGTTCTTGCATTGTGTTACTCCTTAGCTCTTGACCTTCTTACATTATTCCTCAACTCTTGACCCTCTTGACCTTCTTGCACTACCCTTCAATTCATCCTCAACAATAGCTATTGTTTCTCTCTGTGTGTGTTCATTCTCAATAGTAGGAACTATTCCTCTCCTTTCTCCTTTGTTCATTCTTTATAACTTTTTGTATTCTTCATTGTCATTTGTTCATTCTCACTAACAATTGTTTGTGTTCCTCTTCTTTTTCCTTTATTCATTGTTAGTAATAGCTACTAATGTTCTTCTACTCTTTCTTTTGTTCATTCTTGGCAATAGCTGCTAGTGTTTTTTTTCTATGTCCTTTGTTCCTTCTCACTAGTAGCTATTGGTGTTCTTTTTCTCTAAACAAAAAGTTTTTCTTATGTGTACCTTGTTCATTCTCAACAATTGTTTTGCTCTTCTTCTCTATCCTTTGTACATTCTTGATAGCAATTGTTGTTGTTTTTTTTTTTACCCTTTGAGCATTCACAACTATTATTTCTTTTTTTTGTCCTTTGTTCATTCTTAACAACTATTGCTATTCCTTTTCTTTGTCCTTTGTACATTCTTAGCAACAACTATTGTTGCTCCTCTTCTTTATCCTTTGTTCATTCATAGCTAGTGTTCTTCTTCTTTGGCTTATGTTCATTTTTAGCATTAAATGTTATTATTCCTTTTCTCTATCCTTTGTTCATTTACAGTTATTGCTTCACTTCTTTAGCATGTGTTCATTTTTAGCATTACGTTACTACTCCTCTTCTTTGTCTTGTGTTCATTTTTAGCATTACGTTACTATTTATTTTTTTATTCCTTTGTTCATTCACAATTGTTGCTCCTCTTTTTTATCCTATGTTCATGTTTAACTCATTATGCTATTACTCCTCCTCTCTATCCTTTGTTCACAACTATTCTTCCTTTTTTCTATCCTATGTTCATTTTTAGCATTACGTTGTTACTCTTTTTTTCTATCTTCTAAGTACATTTTTAGCAACAACTATTGCTACTTCTCTATCCTTCATTCATTTAGAGCTGCTATTATTCTTTCCTGTTCTTTGTTCATTTCCAATAGCAGTTGCTACTATTCATATTCTTTATCCATTGTACATTTTCATCAGCTATAGTTGTTGCTCCTCTTTTCTATCCTTTGTTCATTCATAGTTGAATTGCTCTTCTTTTTTGTCTTGTGTTCATTTTTAACATTATGTTATTATTCCATTTTTTTTAATTATAGATTTTTAGCAATAATTGTTATTGTTACTCTTTCTATCCTTTGTTCATTCAAGGTTGTTATTTTTCTTCTTTGTCATTTGTTCATTTTTAGTAGTATTTATTGTTGCTCCTCTTGTCTATCCATTGTACATTTTCAACATAGTTATGACATTCTTCATTTTGCACATTAAAATTCTTTAAAATTCTTCATTTAGCACCTTGTCATAACATTCTTTACCCGCGAATGTTTACCAAACTACACTGGTTGATCTATAAATTTTTTTAAATTTTTAAAAAATTCTTGCTTCTTTGGGCTTCCATAACATTCTCGCACCAAGAATGTCATAACTATGATTTTCAATAGCAATTGTTGTTGCTCCTTTTCTTTATCCTTTGTTCATTTTGAACAATAATTATTATTGTTTTTTTTCTTTATCCTTTATACATTTTCACCAATAGTTGTTGCTACTCATCTTCTATTTTATTTTTTCAAAATCACCAACAACTATTGCTCCCCTTTTCTCTCCTTTTGTCCATCTCCAATAATTGTTGTTGCTTTCTTCTTATTCATCTTTAGCAATGTTACAACTTTTCTTGACATTTGTTCATCTTCAATTTAACCCCTTGTTGTTTTTTTGTCATCATATTCTATTTCATTGAGCATCAAACCCCCCACACCCACCCTTCTAACTTCAATTATGTGTTTAAGGTTGTTGCAGGGGTGCTCCAACTTCTCTTTTAGCTTGCATTTGAACCACGGCTCATTCTTGGGCTTGTTTTTGTCCGTCTATTGTTGAACCAAGGTTCACACCCCTATATCCAAGAGGTTCAGCTTGCATACCCACCTTGAAAGTATAGTGAAATCTATTTCTTGCTTCTCTAATTGCTATGGATGACCAAGTAACAATGAAATTGGCTTATTGTTGTTTTGTAAGTTCCTTTCCAGCCTATCTTTCAACTATAGTCAATGTTATAAGTGTTTTAATTCTTGCTTGCTTGTCTTACCTTTCTTTCCCTCTATTTTTTCTAATTTGTTCTACTACCTCCTTATCCAATGCATTTCATTGTTTATGCTTAAATACTTTTCTAAAGTCACAACATGGCTTTGAGAATAATCCATTAATGGTTTTCTTCCATTGGTCCTTCTTGAAGGTAGATGTCGCAATGATAGCAAATTGTGACAATGATGTGCCAATGCCTCTTGAATTGAACCTTTTGAATTTTTAAATTGTATAGTTTCATTTAATGAAGGTTGCTCCAAATTCTCAACCATGTTTTTTGATTCTATTACAAATGCATGGTTAATGATTGTAAAAATCCTATGCATGTTCACATAACACCTAAGACGTTGATCCTTAGATAGACCATTACTTGTAATTTCTATCATCGAGCCTATGTTGATGAGCTCTTTTGTAACTGCATATTCCATCCATTGTTACTCACCATCTTCTTCATTTGAATGGTAGTCATCATCATCATCATCATCTTTTTCCTTGGTTTGATTCACCATTGTGTATATATACTAAGACTAGTTTTCTCCTCCATGGCCCTAGGGTTAAGTGGCCAAATCCTTGTACCTTTGAACCCTGACATGATATTTTTTCTTGTAAATGTTTGGTCCAAAGCTCTGTCTACCCAGCCTATCGAAGCTATTTTATCTAGTTCAACGTAATACTTACTAAACATTGTTGTGTTTCTTTCCCTTTGAAAAACAATCTTGAAAAGCTTGAAGCAAGCCATAATATCCAAAGGATGAAGTGCATGTGATGTATGAAAAGGTAAAGTGATCATATCCAACGCAAATTCTTTAGCTTGTTCAATTGTTTCATTGGTGACGTGGGATCCACGCCCATCCAAGATGTGCAAATGCCTATTTGTTAGGGTTATTTCACTTAGTATTGACCTCTTGAAAAATGATAGACATTCTTTAAAAAGGTAGATAATCATCCATGCTTTTGATTACATAACCATACAAGTTTTTGGTTTGTAAAGTTGAATGTAATCATCACATATCCTCTCTTTTCTAAATATGTAAAACTTTGGTAGTGTTGTTCCAGTTGCATTAACAACACAATTAATAGTCAATCACTCCCTAGATTTTGGTACAATGTTGTACAATTAGTGTGAACCTCATTTTGTTAAAACCTTTACTCTGATTATCTTCTTTCTTGGATGCCTATTTCATCAAAATTTTAAATTTGATTTGTAACATATTTATATTTGTTATAAAGGGATGGTAAGTTTTGGTAGAAAATTTGGCAAGATTAGGTTGTTAATCCTTGTGCTTAGCTAATATCCAAACCCTCAGCTTAGTGAATGTTAATTTCAAGATGTCTTTGCTTGAACCAGTACCACAAAAAGGTCTTTAATATTTGTCTTCGAAAAGGTGTTGGTCTTGTTTAGGTGAATTCTACCACTTTCATTTTTAACTGTTACAAATTAATTGACAACCCAACTTCCTACACAAACAAAACCCAAGCAACCATAGTTTAATCTTTTTTTACTATTAGCGGACCTACTGGTCTGGGTTTCCTAGATTTTGTTTTCCCTTACAAGTGATCAAATAGTAAGGTAAAAGGTATGTTCCAATGTTTATTTGCTTTCCTCAATGAAGTTGTCCCATTTTCAATTACATCCATGGCCTTTTCTAATGTTTCATTTTAGTCCATTTACCTCTAGTGATAAAAGGATTACATCTATTAACGTTTTTTTGTTTTCTTATTAGTCCTTATCCAAAAGGTAGTTGGAGATTTTCTTTATTTTGACTTGGTTAGTCTTGTAATTTCCACTTCACCTCCTACGAAGCACATTCAACATGATGATTTAGATCCCCTTAGCCCCAACCTTTAACACATTGGGGGTGTGTTATCTTGCCCTACAAGAGGTACAAACTTGAGTATTTTGTATTTTGCCCAACTTTCAAGAAAGTATGATAGGTTAAGGTGTGTCTAAAATGCATGTTTTTAGTTGCTAGGAAGAAGTTATCAATGCATAGAACTACTCAAAGTCATCCCAAACTAAATTCAAGTCTGTTGTTTTTGTGTAGGCGATAGGTGTGTATAACAAGCTATGATTTTTTTGAGCGAAATGATATCTACCTCGCTTATGACTATTTAGATTGCATCTATGAATTACAAAACTTTACACCCAATAGTAATGTAGAAACTTCTTGAATTTTTGGTTGTAAAGTTGATCAATTGTAACCTTTCCTAGCTACTCTTCTACATCCACCCTTTATTCTTGATTTTCTGTCTCTTCTTTGATAACATTAGGATTTAAAGTTTGATGTTCAAGCTCTTGTAATTCTTCTTTGGCTAGTCTAGTGTTTGGATTTTGCTGATCTATCTCTTGTGGCTCTTTTTTGGGTACTCTAAGTTGCTTTCTTTATTCTTGTTGATATGTTAGGACTTGTGTTTTCTTATCTACAACTCTCTACAACTCCTATGTTGTTGGGCCTTTGTTGGTCTAACCCCTATGCTTTCAAAATGTTGATGAACGATTTGAGACTATCTTTCTCACAACTTGGAAGCTCTAACATTCTAAAAGAGTTTTGCTTTTGAATTTGAAAGATAGAATTGTGTATCCAAACTTGCATCATAGCCTCGTGAATCTAGGCATGTTAATTTCCGTGGAATGGAATGTGCTTGGACTTGGGGGGAAATTGGAAGCATTTCCCCAAATAATGTGTAGATGCTATTTTCCCATTGGATTCTTATAAATCTTAACCCTTGTTTATGGTAAGTTGTGTGCTATTTAACATGATCTACGCACCCTGTCACCAAACTTGTATGATCATTTTATTGTTCAATCCAATTGCCTATTACCAAATATTCATTTCCACCTTAAACTTGTGGCCCTTGTAAAATTGAACCATTTTTTTCCATAACCAAACATTAAAAAGAACCCCTCATGTTCCCCCCTCGCATAATGAAAATCAACCCATGACCCATCACCAAACTAGTCCCTTGTAAAATTATTCAAAACTTTTACAAATCTGCCCACCTAAACCCTTAATATTGAACACTAAAATTTGATGGCTGGTCACCAATATGAAAAACCCAGAACAATTTTTTTTCTCAGCCAAGTGTTTGGTAATGGGCTAAAGAAACAATGCACATAAGATTTTTTGTGTTCTAACACAGGCCAGCTGCTGCACTACATGGGTGCTTGGTGACCAACCTCTGTTTGGTGATGGGCCAGTTTACCCTATTAAATTTTGAGAAATAAGTTAAGATAAAATTTAATATAACTTCTTTGTACTCGGCAGGCATAATCAGGTAAAGGATATACCCACACAACACTGGTACATACCTACCTACCTCCATTAATATCCCTACAGTAAATAGATTTTGCATCATATGGACTGTATACAGAATATGATACCCTCTGTAACAGAGACAGGAAAATGAAGAACTCATGCACTGCATGAGTTCTGAAGACTGTGAGCTACTGAAAATTTAATAAGAAAACACTATTTGAAATGACATTCTAGCGATTGGTGTGGATCGACAGCTCCATGCACTCAGTCGAGACATGTCCATGTTTCAAAGTGATCAGGAAAGTTGTCATCTCAATTGTCCAGTTATCAGTGATCAGTTATCCTTCGATGTGAAGGAACAGGTTTGTCCATTATGAATTATATAGCCTGCCAGTAGATTACTATGAGCAACATTTTTCTGACAGGATGCAAGAATTCAAGCTCTTACATTGGTATACATCTGTGTTGTTTTTACATAAAGTTATTTTATGTGTCAAAGCCCAAAATGATTAATGGAAAAAAAAAAAGGAAAATGTCCCAAATTGGAGTTTCAATTTTGGACTTGTCCATAGACTGAATATAAAAACTATTACATGTTTTGAAACTCAAATTAATTTGTATCATTTGTCGATGATAAGAACCAATATTTATCATTGTAATATTATATCCATACCTAGAGAGTCACTTTGACACCATATCACCAAATAGTTTATTAAAAATGATTTAAAGCTTCCAACCAAGTTCAAAAGGAGGCATGCTTTTTCCTAGGAATCATCTTTCGACTACCTAAAGCTTAAGCGGCACAAGAGTTTGGGCGTAGAGGAGTAGTGAGACACATAAATTACAAGTACATAGTACATACCATTGTGATTTTAAAGGACTTTCAGTATTGAGAGTCCTTGATGAAAATTTTGAGAGATCATTACTTTTTAGCCTAAGTAAGTAATAATCAAGGACACAATAGAGACTTGGAGGGAGGCACCAAATCATGCTTGCATAGCCCCATCAACTAATATTGGAAATGGGTCTTCAGGTGTGAAATTGTATGCATATCGTTGATGGGTTTGTTTATAAATTATTAAAATTGTTGCCTCGCATTTTGAATTGGATTTTTTTTGATACATGCATAATGTAGAAATGTCATTTTAACCTCAATTTAATGTTTTGAGGTGTAAAGGGTTGTTTAGGAAATTAGTATTGCTATGATGTTTTGAGTGTCTGCCACTGCTTAGAACATTGGAACGAGTTTTATTCAATAGAAAATTGCTAAACCTATTCTAGATCATTCAACTCAATGGTATGAGTTTACGTTTCTTTCAGCTTGATTTTCTTAGTGTGATAAAAGAACATGATAGATCTCAAATAATTGTGTACCTATGATATATATTTGGATAAAATGCTGAATGTTTTGCAAACACATCCCTATATATTTTTACACAACCCAAAACTGAAGTTTTTCAAATGGGCATGTCCCACATACTTGGATTTTTTGGGGGGCACATGTCGAAAAATGAAAGTAAGTGTCTGTGTAAAAACAACACAGATATAGGTTTTGTGTACAACTACAACACATTGCAAACCAGTAGATCTGTAGATTTCAAAATTCAAAAGAGAAACATGGTGAAGAATACTTGCTGCTCCATTGGGTAAATTCAAAAGAGAAACATGTTACAGAAAATTTTGGTCTCAACTTATTTGCCACATGTTGTATCAAATAATTACAAGCATATTTTAGAATCAAAATTTAAATTTAGGATCAACTGTGGATTGACAGTTTTTAGAATATACATGTTACAGGACATCGAACAAAATATAAAAATGTGTCTTTTATTTCGTGGAGGCTGAATCCACCTTCCTATACCAATATTGTAGCAGGACATCAATTATGCGGCATTCCCATGAGTTCCCCAGCAGTTCACTGGCCAGAATGAACCAACAACACCGACCAGCGCACCATCCACAAGGGATGCCCTTGCATTTACAACAGTGCTCAGTATGTGACCCTGGAAAAATATTTCTCACATCCAAGGTTTAGTCACTTAAGTTTTCGAACTGAAACTGGGACTGCAAATAGGTTAGAGATTACTAATAGCCACCCACTTGGACCTATAGAACTATCTAGTCAATTAGAAACAGTCACTAAATGCAATTTGACTGTGTTTATTAGACCACTCCAGGGCTCCTCGAGATCTCTGAACGTGGTGCAGTGTTTTTCGAGGTCACAACAGTCTGCCAGCAAATCCACTAGATTTGACTGCTGTACCTCATCCAAGATTTCCAGTGTAGGGTACACCATCTTGAGCACCTCTGGAGATGTTCTTTTACTTCTCAAGAACCTCAACTGAGTCACCATCCGCTTTCACCTTAGTAAGGTGATGAAACCCTGCCAAACTTTATAAAAAGAAAGCACCCAAGAAAGGTAGAGAAAAAAGAAACAAGGGGCAAGGATCAAAGTCCAGGCAAGCAACAGACCAAATGAGGCGGCCCACCAGGAGGAAAGGGAACCACTAAGAACTGAACCCTCCTCAGTAACCCATTCAGTAAAGGAGTAGATCCTGATACACTTGAGCTAACCACCATGGTTAGCTAGGCAACTTGAACCCAACAGAGAACTGTTTCCTGGCCACCTAATATCTATCCTCTCAACCATCACGCCTATGAGCTCCTTCTGACAGACTCACCAAGGGTTTACTTGGAGCAAGGATGGACATTAGCCAACATGTAGTACATATTCTTCAGAGGGTAAGGGGAAGGTCCAAGGGAGCACTCACTTTTGTGTAGGGTAAGGGCTGGTCTTCAGGCCATTCCCGGTTTAGAAGTGCTGCGAACGAGGCCAGGAGCTAAAGCTTCACGGCACCCAGAAACTGTACTGAATGGCACAAAGATTGGCCCTTGTCCTGCACAAAAATTATGGAGTTTTTTTTGCTTCTTTTTGCCATTTCTTCAAGATCATTTTTCTTTCCGTGATTTAAAATTGAAGAGGGGACGACGACTTCTTTCAAAGCACAAGATTTGTCTTCTGTGAAGGAATCTAATTTCTCAAAAATATTCTCTCTGACAATAGACGCCAAGCAAAAAAAAATCCCAGGTCTTTCCGAAAATGTTTGGTTTTCAACTCTTTTAGTGAAACCCAATTGTTAGCAGCAGTACACACATATTCCCCCTTTGACGCACGCTCTTAAAGATGACCAAAAAGAATCTGAAACTTCAAGCCTGACAACAAAGGTGTCAAGTCGCAACCCAAAATAAAAGAAAAGATTAATGTTCTGGAGCACAGGAATATTAATCAAATTTAACTTTCTAGTTAGCTAGACAAGCTCACCATTTATTAAAGGGCCTCTTTGTCTCTTTCCATTAGATAGCCTCCTCTTCAATCACAGCAGCCTAATGGAAAGCCATTGAAATGGAGCCCTACTCCTTGCTGCATGGAGAGGCACAAGTTCCATTGGAATGTTGCAATTGGGCTGGAAACAGTTAGGTAATTAGTGTTAAGAACATTTCATATATAGAGAACTTTCTAAAGAACCTAAAGAAAACAGATGTTTCTATGAAAAATTTCACATCTAGTGATTCGTAGCTCACACGGCTCCAGACATTTGGTCAATGCTTGACTTGTAGAAGTGGTGACTCTGAGCAAGTTACTAGATGGAACAAATGTAATGAAAAGCTATTGTTGAGGCAAAATCTGTGATCCCAGCGACCTAATGGAAAGAGGCCCTAATTGATGGACATAAAGCTAGTACTAGTCAGAGCTTGTCCTGAAGGACCACCATGGCGGCACCACTGGTCCACCCGGGACGCTGATGGGCTTTCAACAGGAACGCAAATCTTAATACTTGTGTTGGGCCGCCACTAGTCACAGATGTGAAGATTCATATAAATTAAATACAAAAAATTCTGGACTATATTTGCAAAATTTTACAACTTCAGTTAAAGTATTTAAAAGGTTAGGTTTCCAAATTGATGACAAAAGGATCGATGCCATTTTGAAGAAGAAGAAGAAGAAGAAGCAGAAAGCCAAAGAAGAAGAAGAAGAAGCATGGGCTTGGCGGGCGAGGAGTTGCAGCAGGAGCAGCAGCCAGTGGGGCCCGCAGTACAGGCGCGCTTTGCCTTGTCGCCAAGCCCTTTGACCCTGCAGTTGTGTCCTGCTCAGTACTGTCTGTGGACATTCTTCTTCCGTATTTCAAGTCCCCAGTCACTCAAAGCTTTGCAAACATACATGCTCATGTCGATTCCTGCAATAATCAGCAGCAGCAGCAGCAGCTCCTATGACCAGTCGAGAGCAGCATTTGGATCACTCCAGTTTTGTTAAAGTTGGTGGAGAAAACAGCAGCACTAGTAGCTAGCTGTAGAACTGGAGATTGATCAGTAGCTAGAGGGCACATTGAGAATCCATATTTCACAATGGTCGCTAGATTTGGAGAGATTCATCATCATGTGGCATTAAGCACTGACGCTCGAGCACACTTATATATTCCAATTATTGCAGAGACCCAACAGGGAGAGACTGTGATGAGCTCTAGTACTGATCATCAGTCGACGTTGTTGCAGCAGCCACCCGCGTGGATGTGGAATCATCACTTGGGTAGTAGTACTGTTTGGAGCTCTAGTGCACTAGATGCACTAGGAAGCTGCAGGCTGCAAGCCGCGAGTGATGATGATCGGAATCCAGACTATTCGGACATGGATTGGAAGAAGCAGCTTGAGTTCAGCGCCGACGTGCAGCAAGTAACAGCAGCAGCTCCTCGGCCTCCCGCAGCTCAGCCTGTTCTGCAGTTATATGGTAATAACCCACCGGACGATGGCGTCTGTAACTTGACATCGTTGGTGAAGAGTTGCAGTAAGGCGGCGGTAGTAGAAGCGGATCAGAACTGGTGTGGTGATCATGATCTGCGAATTGCAGCAGCTTCAAGGAGCTTCGTCCCTAGGTGCGCTGAGTCGATTCATGGCAGCTCGGCCCTAGGCGTGACGTTCTCGTCGATTACAGCAGCGGCAGCAGCTACAGCTGTAGCACCACCCAAGTCCAGCAGCTTGTTTGAGTTCGGCATCACTACCACCGGCTCGACATGCAGTACTCCAAGTTTTTGTGTTGCAGGATCACGGCCGGTGACGGCCGTCGTCCCTGCGATACCACCACCAAGGCATGATGAGCATGAGGTCGAAGCGGTCTCGACTGATCATGATCATGGCTTAGACTTAGCGTCGTTGTTCGAAGGAGGACAACTACATGACGCTAGCTGTCTCGACTCCGGCCCAGCGCCGGGCGTGGTCCAGGAATCCGATCACTCCAATTGCAGTGAATGCTTAAGCTTTGACGACAGCAGCAGCTTGTCAAAGCACGTCGATGGACCAGCTGCTGATTACGTCGTGCAGTCAGTCGATCCTGGCAACATGTGGTCGACGATGCAACAAGCTCATGCTGCTCATGGCCGGAACGTCAGCTTCCTCGATTCTGGCAACTTCTGGATCATGCCACAAGCAGCTGCGACAATGATGTCCGATTATGATTATGAATCCGTGCAGCACAGCCCGATTCCTACATCGACTAGTTCTAACTCGCATTTTTCAGAACTGCTTGTGCCTTTTCGCGGGATGCAGCATCCGGCCGCCAGTCTGGAAAATCTACCTTCTGCCGAAGTTGGCAAAGAGGAATTGCGTCTCGCCAACTCCATGCCAAAACTGCATACTGCAGTCGTCGGGAACGGTGACTCGTCGCATACACAAGCTGCTAGTCGTACTCCGCGCTGGTGCAGTACTCAGCAAGTCTCATGGATAGATGGAACCATGCAGCAGCAGCAGTCTTCCGCACGTGAAGGTATGGATTACAAAGCTCGAGCTGCTCTCTCATCATCTGCACATCTCGTGGTAGCTAGCATCATCACCAGCTGCATCTGATGACTTCTTTCCAGAGAACCAGCCGGCGCCTTGATAAATCCTTCAGAAAAAAAATACAGAGAAAAAATATTTCTTACGTCTTTTGTTGCAGCATGCAGGACTCGCACCACCGCCAGATCAGGGACATGCTCTTCTGCAGTACACGAAATTCCGGGGCCACGATATTGCAGCAGGGGTCGAGATTCTGGTGGGTGCTCCCGGATCGACTGTCTCCTCGACCAGCAGCAGAAAACGGCCGAATGATGAAGAACTAGTGGAGCAGATCACCTCTGGTGAAAGCTGCACCTTAGTCGATGAACCAGCTGGAGGCACTAGACTTACAGCAGCTGGATTCATCGCGACTAGTCCGATGAATCCTCAGCTATCCAAGCTCGTGGGAGCTGGTCTCGAGACGTTTGAAAGTGGTGCAGGGAGCTCATGTATCAACGGATTTGGAAGGAAGTTTTTCGACGATCAGAGTACAGCAGTGACGACTGCGGCGCTACTCTACGGAGCAAAGATGGCTAGTCTACAACAAGGAGGGCAGCTGCAGTATACCAACAACAGCTGCAACTCCCAAACCGCCGCCGCCGCCGCCAGGTTGGATATTTCAGACTCTGCGTCTGATCTGCATCTGAGTCCACTAGTAATTCGCGGAAACAAGATCCGGCGTACTAGTACTACTCGTCATGGGACTGCAACCGATCCGCAGAGCATAGCGGCACGGACTAGGAGGGAGAAATTCAGCGATCGGATTCGCATACTGCAGACCCTTGTGCCCAATGGAGAACGTCTGGACACGGTCTCCACGCTGGGTCAGACGTTGGAATACGTCCGGTTCCTGCAACACCAAGTGTGGGAGTTTTACAACGGGGGAGGAAGCAATCCAGCTGCTGTCGATGCACATGATGATGATCATGAACGACCAGAAGCTGCTGCTGCTTCTGCTGCTGCTAATCAGTCGTCCAAGAATATCATGTCTGAGAAATGGAAACAATTCAAGGAACACATCATAGCTGCACAGATTGTCGCTTAAGCACATCCCCATGTTGCAGGTAACCAAAACAAAACAGAAAATGGTCGATCTTCTTAAGACTTAACCTATGAAAGTTTGGTTTTTTTTTTTTTTGTTTTTTAACAAAAAATAATATGGTCGATCTTCTTATTCCTCTGAATCTTATGTTGTATTTCCAACAAAAAAATTGGCGTTTATATGGATTAACTAGCAGCAGCTTCATAGTTTAGTATTCCAGCTTCAATATTGTGCCATGCAGATCAAGTTGATCAGCTCTGGTTGGACTAAGAATGTCCAGATCCAGCTCAGGCCGTGGAGGCGAGAATCTAGTTTCCAGCTACTTACAAATGACTACTCATGAAGTACCCACCTGCATCTAGCTCCTGCAGATCTATCATATTTCTTTGGCATACATTTTCTGGATTTCTATTTCTTTTCCTCGCAAGATGCTAAGTGTGTGACATATATATATATATAGTTAGAGTACATGCGTATAATATAATTTGCACTAAGTTTGTGAACCAATGTGTGGAAGTGTTTCATAATTTTCAAGTGATGGTTTCAAGTGTTTGATCATTTTCATATATTATGTACAAGTGGAGTGTTTTCTTGGAGGTGCTTATGTACGTATTGAATTGAAGTTTGGATGAACAATCGTTTTCAAATGGAAGGCTAGAAGAAAGGTAATTAGATCTTGTGCAGAAGGTGATATATCTGCATCTATGAACAACTTAGTGCCATGAACTTGTTGGATTAGCCGTCTAGAGCTTCGACTGCAGTAGCTCTGTGCTTCTGAGAAAAACCGCCATGAATTATATCACACAGCTGAAAACAATAATTACCTAATATTGGGTGTGAACCAGCCGTAAGGTTCTAGAATTTGGAATGATCAAAGAGATCGTGAGTACTCAGGATTTTTTTCCATCACATTCCTTCTCACAGATTCTACCCCAATAACACCTTTTCATTACATTTGTTCCATGTAGTTGTGCTCACAATCACCTCATAGTCCTACAGGTCAAGCATTGACCAAATGCAAAGGTGCGTGAGCTGTGAGTTAATTTTTGAGTCATCACAAGTTGACGCTTGCCATCCTCTTTTTTGGGATCATATGTTCCTGTTAGTAGCTCTCTATAAAGTACCTTACATATGAAATGTTTCCAACTTTCCTAACACTTATACCCTAAAGATTTCCCACCAGTTGCAGCTCTCCAATGGAAAGAGAATGTCTATGCAGTAAGAAATACAGCTCCATTTCAATGGCTTCATTAGACTAGTTGGAAAGTGCATGTGTATGCAATAAGAAATAGAGCTCCATTTCAGTGGCTTTCCATCAGGCTGCCAGTATCATGTAGTATTTTCTGTGTAACTATGATCACAACAGCCTAATGGAAGGAGAGCTTAAGTCCAAACTACCAACAGTTGGTTGGAAATTCACCCTCTAAAGCTTTGACTGCACTAGCTATGCTTTGAGAAAAACCACGATACCACTCAGCTAGTACTGAACAACAATCACCTAACAGAAAGTGTGACCCAACTGCGTATGCTTGTAGAAAGAATGATCAGGAGAAAAATTCGGTCATCATCTTCACTGTCTGATTCTTTTGTCAGGATGAGTGTGCAGTCATGAGCAGGGGTGCAGCTTGCAGATCATTCAGTAACCATCCTTCTTCTTGGAGTTTCTAAGCACTTGTATGATGTATGCAGCAGCCGCCCAGCACCAGCTGCTGTTGAATTACAAGATGAATTATCACTACCATTGTTCTAGTGTCGTGCTGATCTGCTTTGATTGTAAGCTCCCACACTTCTAAATTGCATAGTTTGCACTTCAAATGGGGGGACTTGAAATTAATCTTGGAGCTCTAGAAATTTCTTAACACACAAAAAGCTGTCACAACAAGAAGTTCATGGCAGTGTGTAAAACAGTGTACATATGAAAATGTGCAACATGCAAATCAATGCACATACCTAACACATTACATTACATTTTGTAGAATACTGTTCTACATGACCATCTGATATTCTTCTTGTAGGAGAACCTGGGCTCCAGTTTGGGACCCCTTCTAAGGGCTCCAATTGGGTCCCTTCCTAAGGGCTCCAATTGGATCTTTTCCTATTGACCCCAAATGGGTCTAAGTCGGTCTGATACTTAGACAAAGTTTTCCATGAACCACTTCTAAGGGCTCCAATTGGATCCCTTCCTAAGGGCTCCAATTGGATTTGACTCCAAATGGGACTAAGTTGGTCTGACACTTACACAGTTTTCCATGAACGACTTTACTAAATATCGAATTCCACATCCGGATCTAGAGCACTAGATTTTAATGGAGATGACTTCGACAGTGTTAGTAGTATTTTTATTTTAAATTTTTTTTCTCTTCCCCCATTTCTAACCCTAACAAGGTCTTTCTTGCAAGTGAATGCAAGAAGATAATGCAGGAAGACTCAACCTCCTTTGACTTCTTTAAGTGTTCGCCCACCAGCCTATCTACCCTAGTTTCAAGGAGGATATGTTTTAGATATTTCAAAGATCTATCTAGGGTGTTTAATGCATCATGAATGTTGTATCATTTGCCAAACACTCTACCAAACTTGAAGCAGCGCTTATGATGTACTTGTTTATTTTATGTCTATCCCTAAACTCTAAAATTTGTATAGGTAGTATAATAGGCACTTTTCAAGGTGGGTAGTGGAAAACTAACTCTTAAATGCATAATAGGTGACTATGACCAGAAGAAATAACCAAGCAAAATTGATAACTAAGAATATTAGTTAACAGGGAAATTGATATTGAGTTGAAACATTTTGTTATTATATCTTTTGCATGGTTTTAAAATAAAATTATCTTGCCCCATAGCATTAGAAAAAAATTTGTCCTTTGCAACCAAGAAATTAATGATTAAATGTCCTAAATGACTAGGAATTGATTGTAACAATAGAATATTATTTCAAATCCTACATGTAAAAAGTTTTAATCATATATTAATGATGCATTTGATTAGTAAACGATGACATGGTAACATGAAGGCTATAGTCATTTTTTCATTACAAGTTTTCATCCATATGGCATACACGATTGATAACAAAATGACGTGTCATTACATGTGTTCATCAAATTATTTTACAATGATTCAAAAATGACTATTAATATAAGATCACATATAAATAATTATGACAAGTAGGAAACTGATTTCAACTTGAATATATTTGATATATGATCCATTTTTAAATATTTTATATGAGTGAATTAATTGTCACACATTGAAATAAATCTTACTAATGATACACTATATATATATATATATATATATAATTTAAAAATCAAATAGAAATCTAAGATGTGGTAAATATATAATTAATTTTTACCTTGAATTTTTATCATCAAATTAAGTAAAAATTCATATACTGTATGTATATAAATAAATATTCCACAATTATGTTAAATTATATGTCTAAAATTGAATAAAACTTAAAAATCAACTTAATATGACTAACATTAAAAAATTATTATATATAAATTTAGATATTATAATTGATTTATGATCCATTTCTAAATATTTTATGTGGATAAATTTTATGGATTCATATGTCTAAATTAAAAGTTATTAGTAAAATTGTGATATATTGGAAGAAATTTTGTATAATATAAATTTAGATATGGTTTAGGTATAATATAACGGTTTAGATATGAAAAATATATTTTATTTATTCTTGTACTACCCACAAAGTTTTTTCCAAAGAATGGTCATTGAAATATTATCCAATAACAAAATTCAAAAATTTTCTTTTGAAATGCATTCACATTTTGACGTATATATATATATAATTTGTGTACATAATTGAAGGAAATTTATGAATAAATTTTTCATTTTTTCATTTGGACAATTTATCAATAAGATATGAATCATCAAATTTGAGGTTGTGTGTATTATGGTAGTTATATGAGCTGCATAAAGTTGAAATGGAAACATCTACTTTATCTTGCTTTCACCCAAATTTATTCATAAATTTTAAGTCATAATGTAATTAGTTGAAAATGTTGGCTTCAATCAAAATGGACTAATTGTTTATGCTAAAGATTTGATTAAATACACATGCGGACTGATTCATAATGATTAAAATGAATGTGCTAAATTGATGTGTTGGCATAAATTTTTTAAAGTTTTGAATTAATTTTATTATATCAATATTTAATCTCTTAATGTTAATTACTGCACATGGTAATTAATGATTTGACCATGTGACTTACATACCTAACTACCTATTTAGTAATTAAAATATTCAAAATAACATGTGCATGCTTACTTAGGTAGAAGCATGGTAAAGTAGACACAAAAGATGAGTGTTTCTAACTTTAATTATCATGCATATAAAAGCAAATAAGTAACATAAGTAGTCAAAATACAATTGAAAACTTTCTCATTGCTGTATTATTGTTATAAGATTTTATATTTCTGAAAAAATTTAAATAATTTTCTTAAAAAATAGACCAAAAATATCCTTATTGCTAGGTGATAAGTTTATGAATGGGGATACTTTTCAATTACTTTTGAAACATAGTTATTCTTTTATTCTTGTACACATAAACATCATTATATTTTAGAGGTGTGTTTATAATAAAAAGTAGAAATCTATTTGTTAAAACCTACTTACCACATATTTTATAGGAATCCTTCATTACAAACCATAAACTTTGAACCTACTTGCATTTCAAACAAGCAAAAACTAATAATTAAAAAATTTTGAAAATTGAAAATAAATGCACAATAATTTTTTGAAAAGCAATTAATCCAATGTAATTTTTTTTTAATAAATTTTATTATTGTTTTAAATTTACTTTCATGTAACCTTAAATAACAAGTTTGTACAATTTATTGTATTTATGCCCACCTAGCCTACCTACTTAACCTATGGATAATATATGGCACATGAATTTGTCATGACATGTGTCATGTCAATTTTGATGTTAATGCACATCAATGCCATGTTTACATTTAAATTAGTAAAATGCTTCACCAAAACCCTAAATACCTAAACCTTAAACCTAAACATTAACAAAAAAATCTTTGGAAATTATGATTAATTAAAGAAAATATCATTGTAATATTATATGTAAATACATTTTCAAAATAGGGTTGTCACCACATTTGTGCATTCATCACAATGTGACAAACGCATCTAAACACAAATGTAACCTTGCATAATGTCAATATAAAGTCAACCTATGTCAAAGACCATTTCAAGCTACCTGAAGCAAGATTATGAACGATCGAAACTAGAAACATTTTGTTTACAATAAACCTTGTGGAAATTTAAATGTCTTTCAATTGCCACAAGAATTCGCTCGCCAGATTTTTGGTCACCATAGGAATTTAATCACCAAAATTTTGATCTTCACACATTTTCGGTTGTCATAACTTTCAATTGCCAACTTTCAATCACTAACTTTCGATTGCCACAATTTTAGGACACCACATTTCAACACATATTTAGTTAATTTAAAACTTTACCCAACCTAATGGATGTATGAACTTTGCCTGGTGGCCACCAAATTTAACAAATGTAACCTTATATTCAAGTAAAACAACAATCATTCAAAAATATAACACCCATGTAGAAATTCTTTTGTCTCAAATGATTTTTTTGCCTTGTGCCCAACAAGTGAAAATTATATGTTATTCATTATTAAAGTTGCAAGTCAATGTTCCTATCCATGCAAAACAAAAAAATTATTTACTAAATTACAAAGAACTAAATAGAACATGAAACAATTCATCAATCACAATAATGTTTATGGATCCAAACTTCTTTCTCATACAATAACAAAATCATTAATAATTTCAAGTGGTTCAATGGCATAAAATAACAAAGCAAACACTTGGTGGCCACTAGGGATTAGGGTTAAGGTCGAAAATATAAGAATATTGATAACAAGTATCCAATTTTCTGTGATAAACAAATTTCTCAATATTTTTTGGACTTTATGCCATGAGAGAAAAAAACAAATAATTATTGGCCATGAAGAATGAAAGTTAAGGTAAAACAAAAAAACCATTAACCATTCACAATACATTTTAACTCAATGCCATAAAAGTTAACAATACACTAGTGGTGGCAACAACTAAGGATTAAGGTTAAGGTGTAACAACAAAGATCATTGATTATGACTATCCAAGAATGTACATAAATTTTTTTACGATGAAAAAGTTGATTAAAAAATACACTTTATCAAACACAAAAACATAAGATGATCATTAATAAATTCCAAATTTTATGCCAAGAATGAGAAAAGAGGACACAGGTTGCCACCAAGGATTAAGGTTAAAATGCAACAAAAAAATTTATTGATCAATAATGTCTAGAAATATACACAAATAATGTGTACCATGAATAAATTGATTAAACACCATTGAGACCAATATAATAATATAAAAGGCTTTGAGAAATCAAAAACATAATTTCCTCCATGTTTAAATCATCTTTCACACATTGTTAAATGCATTAACAGCATCAAGTTTTACTTTAGCCCTACTAACACAAGTAACAAAAGTAGAAATTTGACTCTTGTTTGATATATATGTTGGGCTAGAAATGAGAAAAAAATAGATGAAATATCAAGCCACTACTTTGGATCTACAAAATTACATTTCCACTTGCCATTCCAGCAATCTTCATATAGATGTCATTCATCCAAATTTTTGCCCTTCTTCACAGGAACCCACCATTGAACCCTCACCATTTTGAAAAATGCACTTTCTTCATCACCTTGCGCTTGTCCAATCCAAACAAAAAAAAGGCCAATATCATGTGACCTAACAAAAACAAAATCCCCATCATTAAGATCTCTAAACAGGGTGTACACAATTGAAGGCCTCATCTTCTTTGGCCCACAATAAAGGCATTGAATTGGGTCCTCTGGATCAACACCAACAATAATGGGTGACAATGAAGCCTTATAATAGTTGAATTTCCAATTGTTTGACGACCAAAACCCCTCCAAAAGAATGGCACTTTGACAGGGTAAGGTTTTAACAAATGTAACAAGATATCCTTTCAGTACTCAATATACGGCTTCATCTTCATTTCATAAATTGCACTTTGTGCAATGCCAAGCTAAAAATCAACATATTTTGGATAAACCAGTACTAATGAACTTTTTTTCTCTCAACATACCTAAAAGGATCAATGCCCCAAATGGGCTAGTAAGGAACATGGCTAAGCACACCCATAAGCAACTTTGGTGACCCATTAAAATTAACTTTTCATAATCTAATTGGAGGCACATTTGCAGGACTCCAAACAAGATATGTGGGAGAAACTTTATATTACATAACAAGCCAACGCATTGAATCAACAAAAAACTTGAAAGCATGCATATCAATATGCCCTACCAAAGTTTCAAAACCATCCTTCAAACAACCTAGCACCCAAAACTAAAAATCTGGAATCTCTTAAATCAATTGAGGAATAAATGATTGCTCCTAGGAGACCATGAACGCCCTCATCAAATTAGCCAAAATATAATTATTTTATTCTCTTAACTTCTTTGACAAATAGCTAAAACATCCATCAATATCTTCATGTGTATGGCCAACAATAAGAATTTTTAGTTTCATTTCTTCAAACACATCCCTCGTAGTTAACAATGAAAGAAATGCCAACAAATGCCAATTTTTCTTGTCTTTCATGCAATTATCCATTTGGAGCAAAATTTATCGGCACAGGTTTGGCATCAACAATTTTTTCCAACGTGCATAATTCACATACACAACGCGATTTCCCTTGCAAAAGATAAGCAAAGAGTGAGTTCTATGGGGGTTCTTCAAACAATAGTTTTGACTTTCTAACCGAGGCTACTTCCAAAGTGCGAAAGAGTTGCAACAAATATCCAATTGTGAAATTAGGATCATTTCATGACAACTCATTCAAATATTGAACATATCTCTCATCCCCATGTCCATGGGCTATCATACTTGTTAGAATAATAGGCAATTATCCAAGCCTAAATATCATTTTGTTGCACACTTGCAACCTTGGAAGAGCATTTCTTGCATGATCCATTTTGTCATGGATAACGCATAGGAATTATTCCTTTGATCGAACAGACTTTGTCCTCCATGTATGATATAAATTTCTTGTTTTCCCAATTTGGATATTCCGAGGGTTCTTAGCATGTAACCCTTAACCCATTTTCGCATATCTTCGTCACATTTGTCCTCATTTTGTTGTCTAATCACTTGCTCCTGTTGCTCCAGATTTTTCTCCAAAATTTCCTCATCTTCTTTCTTGTCATATCTTGCTTCAATTTTTTCTTGATTGTTAAAATCAAATCCAGACCCCTCAATAGAACATTTTGCACAATCATCCAAGGTATAACACATTGCCAAATTAATCTCCCAATCATGAAAACCATCTCGCACATTTCCCAAATCTTCAACTTCATCATCCAACGTCGGTCCCATTATGTCAGTCCGGTTCCGCTCGTCCAGCCCCTTTTGTCCACCAATGTTCGTTTGTCACCATTCATCCCCGTCGACACACTATATTTTTCAAACCATACATTGTGTTAGAACTTTGTAGCTAATGCTCTATATTGCTACAAAGTTTTGGGGCATGGGACAACACCATGTCCTTGGATGATGAAAGCACTACCGTCAACTAGAGCCAAACTATCAGCTACGAAATAACACACAATCATTTGAGCTGATTTCTTTAAGCTTATGATCTTCACAACGGTACCATCAAGCATCTACAGCGCCATTATCATCCAGTACAACTCCTACTAGGAATTTAGGTTCATGTTACATTATATCAATGGTACATCAAAGTCCATTTGGAGGGGTTAATTAGTGGGGTACGCCTATTGCCGCACCAACTTTCACACCATCACCATATATTTCGTTGCAAGCCATGACCTCTACACCCATATACACCATGGAGGTCAGTAGTTCCTTTGGGAGAATTAAGAATTTTAGCGGAAGGTCAAATACCATTTCTTTGAAAGGATTCAGGGCAACTTTCTCAATTGTGGTTTGTGAATTGGAGCTCAAGTATAGCGCTAATTACACCGAGGCATTCACATTCAAATAATTGGCTCGTTATGTGCACTATGAAACATTAAATGTCTATGAACAACATTCTTTATATATTTTGGGCATCACTCCAATCCTCAATTTAACTTATGTCACAACCATCGCCATTGCCTATCAAGCTACATTACAAGCTACCATTGCAAATCATGGGATTGTGCCCAAGAACCCAAATCTGGTACCTACTTCAATGAACCTTTCTTTTCAACAACTCATTATGTTATCACAAACATTCCTCGCACCATCAATGCACCAACTTTTGCTAATCCAGTGGGGGAATTCTTTCAAGTTCTTGAGTTGGAATTTCCGGTCAAGAATTCCGAAAAAATTATGTAGCTCATCACCTTCTTTTGGCAAAAGGATGAAACCCTCAAGATGTTCGACAAGAGGCTTCTCAAGCTTAAAGAGGATACTTAGAACATCACAGACTTGGAAGCTGTCCACTAATATCTTCGTTCATTGGAAAGTGCTTCGACACTCCATGCGCAGGTTTTATAATGAATTTTTGCAGAATTTGGAGACTTGTACATTTTGCTAGATGTGTATAACATTTCTAAAAAGCTAGAACTAATTCATGCACACTATGAGGCTAGTGCTATGAAACCTCCATCACATTCAAAGCTTTAGCCTCCACCAGCTGCACTAACCAGATCATCACATTCTTCTTCAAGAACTAATGTGATGCACTTGACTTCACCCATCCTACCTTCTTGCAACAACTATGGCAATCCTACCCACAAAACTAAAAAGTGCAACATTCCTTCTGAGGATCTCTTTTGTGATTACTATGGGAAAGAAGGACATCAAGAAGCTATTTGTTTTGCCAAGTTCCCAGAATGGAAACAACTTTGATTACCACGGCAAAATCTACTAGCATCTTTCATTGCCCCTCAACCAAAAGCAAAAGCACCTTAGCCTTCCACTCAAGCTTTCCCCACCAAAGGTAATTCTAGTAAGAATGTTAAGAAGAAGGAGCACAATGTTGACAAGAAGGAGGTGCTTCAAGCCCATGCCACTCAAATTCAAACTTTGCAAAATGAATTCGAATCATTAAGGGCCCAACTTGTTAATTTGAAAGGCAAGTCTTCCCAACCAGCTAATCATGCCCAACTTGTATAGGGTTCAAGATCACACAAAGGACCTCTTAGGTCATTCTATGGCCTCTCACATGATGCCATGGTTGGAGAGTATGTTCTTTCTAGTGCACACAATTCTAGTCTCACACCAGAATTTGCCACTTCTTTTTGCCCTTCCTACTTTGTGGCACAAGAAGCTAGTGTGGCACCTAGAGTTTGTGCCATTAGGCAAGTAATTCAGACTGATAGATTCACATCTAGTTCAAGTCCTATTACCAGGGCTAGAGGAGCTCAAGCAATCATGCCACAATCTTTTCGTCCTCTCAACACAAAAGAAGAATGCACCTTGTTAATGAGGGGGGAGGAGAACACTACACCACAAGCTACTAAGGCATCAAATTCTCGTGTCCTAGGAGTACATGTACATCAGGAAAACACACAATTTTCCACTAATCAGCTTATAGAGTGCCAACTTCAAATGCGTGAAATGGCACAAAAACTTGTGAATACAATGTTGTTTAGTTTTCAAGATTTGAAGTTAAACACCAAGGACAAAATTGCAATACTAAAAGATACCCTGAACATTACATCAAGTCTTTTACCAATCCCTGATTCACATGCTACAAGGGTCCCATTCAACACCTTAGAGAGACATTTGATTAGCTCACATGTTGTAGATGGCGTTTGTAATCTGGTCACTAATTCTAGCATGGCTAAACTAGTGGGCTCTCCTACCTCTGACTCTACATTCACATATCAAAAGGGAGTTAAACACACCTCACTTGTGGATTTGTTACTCAACAAAGGCATTATGGATAGCCATTCTCTCCACAAAGTTTCTCATTCATTTCCGAAGGTGGTGCTTAATGGGAGAACTTCCATCGCCACGGGAGTTGCCATTGTCAACAATACTAAATCAACAATCCAAGTGGGAGGACATACACCCAAAGTGGTACTTCTTGATACAAGTGCCTGACCAGTGATTCTTGGAATTCAATTCGCTAAGAAGATGAGCATGCTCGACTCCAAACTATGGAAATCTATGTGGCAAATTCACATCGCTAGTGGGAGTGTAGAGGAGGTACTTGGGAAGAATTTGAATTTGATTACACTTAACTTCAATGAAGGTACAAATTAGGAACTTTGCCTATAGGTAAGATGTTTAATCACCAATGCCACCAATTACGATGTGCTCATTGGGCAAAAGGCCTTGTTTCCAATAGGTTTCACAATTGACAACTAGTTCGAACATGCGTACTACCGAGTGGATTGGGAGAGTGATGGTCACCACTTGGGATACATACCCCTTGATTTACATGGGAACCATAGTCCCACGGCTCACCATTGTATGCTCAAGGAAACACACATTATTTCCTACATCAAACAAGCTAGCCACAAGTGGATAGAGGGGGATGAAGAGGAAACACCTTATGGCCAAACTACTAAAAGCTTGAGGGTGGTTCCTACTAACATTCAACATGAACCAAAGGTTTTATAGAGGTTCAAAGCAGCCCACGAGCCCTTGGTCAAAGCTTTGTCTAGTTTTGAGAACATGGAGAGCGATGGCAAATTGATTAAGCTAATACTTTGTCAGCTAATCACCTGGACATTGCCTAAAGAGGGGATTACATTACTAAAGCTCTTTGGTAGTATTGGTACAAGTTTCAAAGCCCTACTATAATCAAGGATGGTGGTTCGAAGGTATTTCTATGTAGACATTGATCCTATTGCAAGGCAAATGACAGCATCGAAAATGATGCAACTCACGACCAGATTTCCACAACAATTTACAACCACTGCATGGAAGGTTAATTTCACTTTCTTGTCCTCTGACATACAAATTCAGAAAAAACATATGGATTATTTGGTCCCGTGGACCTCATCATTTCAAGTTGGGAATGTCAAAGATTTTCAACATCTAGATTTAGAGAAGGCTTGAGTGACACAAGATTCGGTCTTTTCACGAACATGGTACGATTGATCACCTAAGCTTAATCCATTTCTCCTACGCTTGGTTATGTAATTGAAAACACCCTTTCTCAACTTGACCAGAGGGAGAAAGTCCAGGAGCATTACACGTTGGTTAAACATTATCTCAGAAAATCACTTCTACTTGATGTAGTACAATGCGATTCCTATGTGCACCGGTTGCGCAACTGGTGGACCAACCTTGCACCACTCTCAGTTTTGCAGTTAGCTCTGAGATACACCATTAGAGACCTTAACCTGCAAGTTTTTCACATATTGGATGATCAGAACTCGTGCCAACCAATTACAAGGCAAGAGAAACTTCCTTAGTTTCCTATAAACATAATAGGAAAACCAAGAGGTGTTTGGCCCACCTTTGTCTCCTTCCCAAAAGCACACACCTTTTAGGGAAATGGACTAGGCATGGTGTATCGTCATGCTTCAGCCATTTGGGATGAACCAAGCCCAAAAGAAAAAAAAAGGGCTATGGGGTTCCAAACTAGCACTATTACTCACACCAAGGTGACTAAATTGGAGTGTAACGTTCTACTGGAGAAAAGCATGGACATGAACTCCCTTACATGGTTTTTAGTAACGTGTACTATTTCAAATGTACACAACACTAACATTGATTTAATTAGCTTGTAGTTCTGGCAATGAGACTACATGGCACCCTAACCAAGTACATTTGCCTATCTTCAACACTCTACACTTCACTCTTAATGTTGGGGGGGAAGAGGTACCATGTAATTTGATTCAAGTTGTTTCCAATACACCTAGAAGTACATTAACTTCTGGAAAAACAATTACAACCTTCTATGAATCTACGCAATTGGATAAAAAAGAACCCAATACACCAAGTTTTTCAAACAGACTTTCCAACTCCATTCCATGTGTTTCCAACTACCCTTTTGTTATGGGAAACCAGCTCACCAAAAAAGAAAAAAACCAAATCACAAACTTGCTAATTAAGTATGAGAATGTGTTCGCATTCTCAATGAAAGACTTAGGTAGGTGTAAGACCATGTAGTTTTCTATAGACCTTACAAATGAAACACCCATCTATCGAAGGAAGCATAGGTTGAGCAAACATGAGTGGGAATTGGTAGATGAAAAATGCAAAGAGCTACATGAAGTTGGTCTCATTCAAGCATCAAGTTTTGATTTCGCAACCGCTATAATAATGCCAACAAAAAAAAATTCAGCTGGATTATGGACTAAGAAAAGGATGTGCGGGGATTATAGGCCTTTGAACCTAGTTACACCTCAGGACATGTACCCCATGCCCATCCCTAAATAAGTGCTTGATAGCATTAGAAACTCAAACATCTTCACAATTGTGAATCTGAGGCAAGGCTTCAACTAGATTATGTTCATTGTGAAAGATCACAAGAAAACGACATTCCATGGAAACAAGTTATGGGAATGGCTTGTGATGCCTTTTGGATTGAAGAATGCACCTATCTTCTTTCACCGAGTCATGGACCAGGTTTTCGAAAGGGCAAATTTCTTGAAATGTTACATAGATGACATCCTAATGCATAGCAAAGGATTCCTACAACACTTGGCTCATCTTGAGGAGTTATTCAAGAGGCTCCACGAAGTCAATATGAAGATCCATCCTAAAAAGTGTGAGTTTGTTGTCACTTCAGTAATCTACCTTGGACACAGAATTTTACCAAATGGTATTATGGCTCATTAGGCCAAAGTAATAGCCATTTTGGAGATGTTTAGTCATACTAATGTTCACACTTTGATGAACTTCATCGGACTATGTAATTACTATAAGATTTATGTCTAAGACTTTAATACTATTGCTCATCCTCTTTATGTGTTATTAAAAAAGGATGTTGCTTGGACATGGAGTGAAGAAGCTCAGGAAGCTTTCAACACACTCAAAGAAAAGCTTTCAGAGTTCCCCATTCTAACAAGACTTGATTTTAGCAAGGTCTTCATTCTACACACTAACTGGAGTGCTCTTAGTATTGGTGTTATTTTTATGCAACTTGATGAAAAAGGCAAGGAATATGTTATCGCCTATGCATCCCGAAGTAACAACAAGGTTGAGAACAACTACTTTTCATACGAAGGGGAGTGTCTTGTTGTTGTATGGGCCATCATACATTTTAGGCCCTATTTTTATGGCACTAAGTTCATTTTGTAAATCGACCACCAACCTATCAAATGGTTGATGACCAAAAATAAGCTTACTAGTAAGTTAGTTCGTTGGGCATTTATATTTCAGGAATATGAGTTCAAGGTTATTCACTGACCTAGTATTACACATCAAAACACACATACCATGTCGCAAAGACCCCTCACTACCTCTAAAGATTTCTCAGAAGTCAAGTAAGACTTTGACCAGATTCCAATAACACATGTATTTTATGCATCTAATTATCTTGCAATATTGCAATGTAACCTAGTTGAACATCCCATTATGGATATATGGGAGGACTTGGACACTCTAAGGTTTTTTCAACATGGGGAATACCCTCCCCAAGTTACATCAAGTCATCGGGATCGCATATAATAGCGGTCCAAATGTTACTCATGGAAGGACAATCACCTTGTCTGATGCTTACCATAAGGTGACTAAATGGTTCCTCCACCACATGAATAGCCTGGTCTTATTCATAAGGTACACTCTGAGCTTGGACACTTTTGAATTAAACATATTTATAGCCTTTTCACTCCTCATTACCATTATAGAGGTATGTATGTTCAAGTTCGAGATGTCGTTGTTAGGTGTGAATAATGTGATAGAATGAGAACTTATTTCTCTTCTCAACAACTCACGTTTTCTCCACTCCCTATTCAGGGCATGTTCTATCGTTGGTTATGTGATTTAGTTATAGAGTTACCACAAACCTCCAGGGGTAATGTTTACATCATGATTATGATTGAGCATTTTCAAAATGGGTCGAACTTGTTGCACTGCCAGACAAGTCATCTTACAACACCAACCAGGCTTTCTTACAATAGGTTTTAAGTAGGTTTAAGGCTTGTGCTAAGTGCCTTACTGATCAAGGATCAGAATTCAAAGGAGAATTCCAAGACCTACTTGATCATGCTCTCATTAACCATCGCCGAACTTCAAAGGATCATCCCCAAGTTAATGGCCTTGCAAAAAAAATGGTTCAGACATGTAAGAAAGGACTTCGGAAGATTTGCCTCATTGGGAACAAAAAGGATTGGGACTTGGCCCTACCTTACATTGCCATGGGTTACAAGATGTCCAAACATGCCTTTTTGTCTCATTTCTCTCTTCACTTTTTACTTTTTGGGAAACATCCCATTCCACCCTCTTCCATTGTTGTTCAAATGGACCAGGTTATGGATTTGGACTCCCTAACCACTTGGGCTAAGGTCATCACAAAGAGGGCTGCTCTATTCAAGAGGGTTATGCCCATGGCCATGGAAAACATATCCATTACACAACATTGAGACACCTTACGGTATGCACACACATGAGGTGGCAGTTATAAACCTAAGGTGAGACAATTTGATGTTGGTGACTTTGTGTATTTCCATCGACAACCTAATGATACTTTAGACATTTCTTCTAATCGCACTATCTTGAGGATTAAAACGATCAAGCTTTCAGGTGTGTTGGAGTTGCAAAGAGCTGACAGAAACACAATTCAAAATCACTCCAAAAATTGTGCACCTTACCACTTGTCGAACTTGGATCCTACCATCATCACATCAACTTGGATTCCTCCACTTGACTATCCATGTCAAGTATGTCAGAGGATAAACGATGTTGATCAGATGCTGCTTTGCGATGATTGTAATGGTGAATACCATTTATTTTACTTCAAGCCAAAGCTCACTCAAGTTCTCGTTGGCATTTGGTATTGTTCATCATGTTTTCCTACAGCACTTTGATTTCTACTCCAACCATGCCACGTTTTTCCTGGCTCAGGTTTGGGGGGGGATACATGAGAATTTTATCTGAGCCTCTTCTTGTGCATTATATATATATATGTGCATGCATTTCTTTTTGGTTGATTAGTTTTTACTTTTGATTGGTTTTAGTTTTTTTGTTCAGTAAAGTTTGTTATGGATTTACACCCTTACAACACCAAAGGTCACGACACTACACGTCACGACAGCTTTCATGCCCATATGCATGGCCTCATAAATGATGATTGGTTATGGGCATGTCAATCATGCCTTTTAATGTTAATGTATCTTCTTAGGTTATTGTACCCTATTAGGTGTTTTAAGGTTATGGCTTGTTTAAGGTTTCAATTTGTTGACGGTTATATAAAAGGCCAAGCTCTTCCCTTCTTTTGTTAGTTTTTCTAGAATTCTTTTTTCAAGGAGAGTTTTTCCCATAGTCAAACTGGATTTCTAAATGCTCATGGTGACTATTACATGGTCATTGTTTACATACACTACATTTTCTTTCCTTTTTTTCAATACATGAAAATTTCATCTCAGCCTCCTCTTGTGCATTGTATATATATGTGCATGCATCTTTTTTTCATTGATTAGTTTTTACCTTTGACTGGTTTTAATATTTTTGTTCAGTAGAATTTGCTATGGATTTACACCCTTATGACACCAAACATCACAACACTACACGTCATGATAAGGGCACCTTGTAACTACTTGTGAGCTTGATCATAAGCATATCAATGACACATCCACCACAACCACTCATCCCAACTAGGGAAAAGACAAGATGCTAAGTAGTCCCCCAACGAGCACTATCTAAACAATAGTGTGGAACTCTATGCCAAAGCCATGTGGTTTTCGTGTAGGGTTTGACTAACATTAGCTTAATTCTAGGTTCAAAAAAACACTACACTAGTTATATTCATTGTTCAAATGTAAGCTAATCATATATATCCTCACACTTTCTCTTGAAAGATGATGAGTTCAAAATTGATTTCAGACCAAAAAACGAGCAAAACCATGCAAAAGCCATGAACTATACATAAAACCAATCAAGGCATAAAATGACAAACCTGGAGAGAGCTTGTTATAATACTATAATAAAGAAAAGCCTACAAAAGTACAAGGGCAAGACCCAAAACTTAGTTACATTTATGATATCTAACATTCACCAAGGCTTAACAAGGTGCCCATAGACCATCACAATTTACTCTGTGTCACAAATTACAATAATGTCTCACACCATGCACAGGGATGATTATGTACCAGAGAATGTGCCCTTCTTGGCTGATTCTTCTACTCAAAGGGTTCCTAGGCAAGCCCAGCAGGGTGAGCCTGGTCACCATGACCCTGGCAGAATCAGCCACCAAGGGCACATTCCGTGGCATAAATGGCAGGTTTCTTGGCATAAATGTCAAGGGAAAACTCACTATTCTTCAGTTATGGTTCATTGAGTTACAAAGGCTCCACAACTCTATCATCCATCCTGCATGGTGTGCTGGTGGGTACTTGTTCACACTGGCCCCACATTGGGTGCTAGCCAGGATTTTGCTTGTCCATTGTCTAGAGTCTGGATCCTCTCTTAATAATATGCTGCGAAGATTAGTGGGGTTGGAACTTGGGTCGGTGGTGGATGATTGTAAGTGTTTCAAGGGTTGGAATATTCACCACACTTAGTGGGTGGGTGTCCTGGATGGAAAGGTCAGTAGGTACCGGGGCAACAACAAAGGCTGCCTCCTGCCCTTTAAGGCTGTCAAAAGTACGTGTCCAGTTCTGAGGGTAGTAACTCTGGCAGATCATATGATACGAGGACTAGGAGGAGGGAGCAAGCGGGTGGGGCAGTGGGTAGGTGGGTGTCGAAAAAAAGGCTCCAATGAAATCAGCCCATAGGGGAAAAGCCTGTCTATAGAGCTTGGGTTTTGAAAGCTTGACCAAGCACCCATGGTGCACCATACATTGGAAACCTACTTCAACTCGGTTGTGAATGAACCATAATTGAATTTTTACCTAGGAAAGTGGAACCTTGGTAACCTATGCTGTAAACCCTCCAACTTCCACAAACATTACCTACATAAGAGCGCAAGTATCATATGTAAGTGGTTGCTTTAAGGTGGGTAAGTAAGGTACGGCATTCGGTGTGTATTGGGTGCCTAGATACATGTGGATGGTTAGGACATGAATACAATGAAAAAGTGTTTTCATTGTAATAGAGTTATCAGGAAAGTCACCCTGTCTTTGGACCTGCTTTCACCCCCCTATCCCCTCTTTCAGTGTTATCTGCAAAGTAAGGAAATTTTATTAAATCTCAGAAGGTTCGAGAGTAATTATAGTAATTAAAGGAGCAGTGAAAATATATGTAGCAGCAGTGGAGGCGCTCAAGAAAAAAAGGATGAAACTCAATCTACCACCAAAATTGCAGGAAAAACTAGTCTGGTTTCCAGTCATTTTGTTTTGTAAAATTTTCATTCCCAGCTCCGCCTTTGATGCCCTATTATGCGGAAACTATGGTTCTTGCGCCCTAGTCAGGGGACTTTCCAGATAACTCTAATCAGTACTCAATCTTCCATGTGAGATAGGACACTTTTGTGTTCACCAAATTGAGTAGAAAACTAATTATTTAAATAATCAAGTTATTGTCTAGTTGCTAATACTCAACTGCTATTGTGGGAACATTTGCTTAACTGATTCCTTCCATTTTACAAGCACTTTGTAATTGCACTGAATTGTCCAAAGGGTCCCATGATGATATAGATTACCATTTCTTGAACTACTTTATTTGGAAAGTCCAACTGATGACTTTGAGCCCAGTTGTGAAGTCATCAATCGGACTTTACACACGCTAACTAGGCAATGTCCAAAGTTTGCCAAGTTCACCAAGTTTCTCATGGCCACATCCTGACATCAGAAAGTTCCATTTTGCCAAGCCATCAAAGTCCATGGTTTCAGACTTCCAAATCACCATGTCGTCATTTCTATATCCTTGACTCCCAAAGTTCTCATTTTTGCCAATTCACAATCCAAATTTTTGTAAACTTCCCAATTGTGCCCAAGAACTACTAATAATTTCTCCTCCTCTACCCAAACCTCAATTCAGATCTAAAAATTAAGAGAGCCTAAATGAGAGGTATTAATGAAAATCAGGTGACAATGGTTTAAGATCTAAAATTGCTTATAGAACATAGGAAGAGAAAGATTGCCAAAAAAAATAGATGAGGTGAGAGTATGTTCCTTTTTTTTCTTGCTTGTAAAAATACAAAAAGCCAAAGCTGGGCATTCAGAGCCTCAATCTATCAAGGCAGATAGATTACCAAGAGCTTTGTACGCTGCCAACAATAACAACAACCCACCAATAACTATCCTGAAGTTCAAGCCCCTGCAAAAGAACTGAATGGGTAGGTAGGAAACAACAAGAACTAGAGAGACAAATCGGGGGCAATTTTTCCAAATCAGGCAGAAGAAGAACACGCACACCTCAGGCGGTGGGGTAACAAATGATGAATCTTTTTTTTTTTAAAAGGTGTTCTTTTTCCTGCTTGATGAAGGCAAAAAAGAAATTATTGCACAAAGTGATGAAACAAATGGATAAAAAATGGATCGTCACAAACCCCAAAAAAAATTACACTCCCCATGCATGTGCATGTGTGTGTGTGTGTGCATGCTTCCACTTTTGATGAAACAAAAGCAAGAGTATGCTCAGAAATTTCTGCAAGAGGGACACAAAACTCAAATTGCCCCTTATTGAATCTTCATGTGAATGTAGTAACATGAATCCAGCAAGAAAAACACGAACCTCTTCCTCCTCCTCCTTCCCTTTTCTCATGAGGGACAAGCGAAACCAAATGCGCGTTCATTGTTGATCTTTCAATCTGCAACAACCCAAAAACAATAAAAACTTAAATCGCCAATTCAATCTCTTTGACATGAAAGCTTGGTCTTCTCTTCCCAAGTTCACAATAATGCCAAAAACACCGGAAAATATCCAAGAAAGCATTAATCTGCTTCTTCCAAGGTTCACAATGCTGCAGGAAAAAAAAACATAGAGAAAAACAAACAAGCTCCAAAACCCACAAGAGAAACACAAGAAAAGCATTGTGCTTCTTCTTCCAACAAAGTTCACAACAATGCCTCCAAATAATTTAAATAAAATTCATTGAAAAGAAAAAACCCCAAGAAAAACAAGCTGCAAAATCCACAAGAGAAAGACAAGAAGAAAGCTTAATCCTCTTCCAAGGTTCACAACAATGCAAAAACAAACACTGCCAAAACGAAACAAAACAAAAGCTCTGAAACCCACAAAATCAGGAAGGAAAAGAAAAAGAAGCAAGCATTCAGATTCTCTGAAGATCGAGCTTTCCTTCCAGGTTCTCTTGTTGATCTTCTTCTTAGTCTTCTTTTTCATGGTTTTCCAAACAAACTCAGACATTGAGGAAGTTCTTGTTGCAAGTACCTTCAAATCTCATTCAAGGCACTCCCCCTCAAGAATCAAGCAAGCAACGAATTGAATTGAGAGCTTGAAAGAAGGCCAGGAGGGAATGAAAAAATTTCTCCAAATACCTAAAATAATGTCAACCAGCTTGATCAATGTCTCATTCATTCCAGCTTCTCGAGAGTGGGTCGAGTTCGCGTGCTTCCGGCAACAGGAGCTCGGCTCTGTCCGATGGGAGATTCTTGCAAGGTCTCACCAGCTTCCGAATTCCGCTGCATTCTGTCTAGCCGTCGCTTCTCCGCGTACCGATACGCGAGCAAACCCAAGAGAGCCAAGAGCGCCAAACCTCCCACAACACCCAAAACCACTCCCAAAACAATCTTCCAAGTATTGGACTTCTTGTTATTATTAATCACGGCCGGAGCTCCAGGAGATGGCGCGGAAGCTGGAGTCACCGGTGCCGGCGCGGGTGCAAGAACCACGGTGGGACCAACAAGCGCAATGGGTTCAAGCTCCCGCAAGCTACAATTAAAAGGACCGGTTCCAGACGGCAAGGTCCCGTTCTCCGTTGCGTTTCCAGTCGAGGACGAGAACGTCACGCACCGAGGAGAAGAACCGGAGGCGAGGACGCGCGCCGTCAAAGTGGTGCTTGCAAACGTGACCGTGATGTTGCCACTGCTGGCGGTGGCGTTGACGCCGAATTGGGTTGGATCCGTAGACGTCATGTTGCTGGCGTCGTAAACCGCCACGCTCGAAACGGAAGTGAGAAGCTCTAGACCCGGCGGCGCTTGGAAGAGCGTGGAGCTCAAGTTGCCGTAGTTTTGGTACACGAGGATCAGCCTCTTCACTCTCGCCAGGTTTTGTGTGCCGTTGGGTATTAGATATCCGTTGAGATTGGTAATACCTCGCACCTTCAAGGAATGTCGCACCACTCGCACTGCTTGCGCCGTCACTCCAGCGTCCGAAAGATTTCCCGGAAGCGTTACGTTGTGTGGTATGTACTCTGCGACATTTCTTTGCTGCGCTATCGCTTGGAATGCCGCTTGCTGTAGCACTTGATCCACTGCAACCAGATTGAATGTTGCACTGCTCGTCGTCGCAGCACCCACAGGTTTTACTGCGAACTCGGAACCCAAAAACAGAAGCCAAAAGATGAGAGGATGCAGGATCCAAAACCAGTTGCAACAGGAAGTTGCCATCTGCTGCTGGACCCGGAAGAAGAATTGTCGAGGAGCTTGATCTTGCTGACATGAGGATGATGGTGATGGTGGTGATGAGCTTGTTCTCCTTCTTCTTCTTTTACTGCTTGGTTGTTGATCTGCAACCCTAAGCTTGTTAATCTGCTCTTGCTGCGACATTAGACATGATGTATTTCTGTCTTCAGGCCGGAAGTTGTCGCTATTGCTGTGGATTTTCGATGTGTTTATTGTGGATCCAGCTGCTGGTTGCAGCAAAGATGTGGAGCAAGAGCTTGGCATGAATGCAGCTGCTAGCCCCCGCGGCACTTGTGCCCAATAACCATATCTAGAAATGGTAATACTTCTTCTATCACTACAAGTTTCTGTCGAAGAACAGTCCAGCTCCGTCGTCATCCTCGTCGTCATGATCTCGCTGCAAATGATATTTTCTGGTTGAATCCCTGCTTCATTTCCGAGACCCCGGTTCTTGCTAGCTAATGTCGACGAAGACGCGAAACCTGCTGCAGCTGTACCCGTTGTTTCCTGGAGTTCCGAAATGACCCTAGGTGTTCCCTACTTCTCCGGAGCAGTACACAAGTACATGTGATGATCATCTCTCTCTCTTTCCAGTCGGATCTTCTTCTGCCGCAATAGTCCTCGACGCGCTGACGCTTCGAGAACTAGTACTGTGGACCTACTTTTTTGCTTGAAAACTGGATTGCAATCTCTACAGACACGAAGCCCATCTACTACCTTGCAGAGAGCTTACCTCCAAACCTGAACGAATTTGCTGAAACCTGAATCTGCTGGCTGCTCTTTGCGGCGTACTAGTTAGATCCCAGCAGCTCCTCGCCCGCCTGCTCTACTCGCGGAGGAAAGACCCAATAATGTAGAAAATAAGCGCAATCGCGGACCTGCAGCCGGATCAGATGACAAGGTTGCAGCTGCTGTGTGCCTGGACTCCCCAGATGATACTAGATAGAACTGCAGTCCCCCGACGATATGTAGCTCTCTCGATGAGAACTTGATCCTGTAATTCGAATGAAGCAGCCACTGCAGAATGGGGCCCAAACCAAGAGCCGACCTAAGAGAGGTTGGATTGTTTCACAACTGTGAGGAACCTCAGACAGAAGAACTGTTGAGGAACACAAGCCCTCATCAAACAAGAGGCCCGCGGAAAACCAGAAAGTAGATAGCAAAAGCCGGACTCCACGACACTAGAAACTACAGCTCATTGAAGCCGCGACAACGACGACGCAGCAACAACTTCCGAACACACCCACCCCACCCCCTAAAAACAGAAACCCAGCGATCTCTGAAACCTCAAACCCACCACCGGATTCGAGGAAAGAAGGAAGGGAAGAAGAAGAAGAAAAACCGAACCCACGACTTTTTTCTCGCCACTAGCGCGTCAGCTTCAGACCCAAAAACAAACTTAGAGATAAAAACCTTGAGACCCAAGGTTCCTCTCTCAGCTGGTCTCCAAGAATACTGCAACAGCCAAATCCCACAGTGCCTGCACACCTTTCCTTCCTTACAAACTCTTTCTCTCTGTTTTGGTTTCTCTTCTGACTATCTTCTTTCTTTCTTTCTGACTTTTTTTCTATTTTTTCAATCTCTATCTCTATCTATATCTCTCTGTCTTGTATTTCCAGCGAAGATTTGACAAACGCAACAGACAATCCGCAGCAGACAATCCTCGCGGCAGCAGAGGCAGCAGCGGAAGAGAGAGGAAGGGAAGGGAAGGAACAAGACGACGGAGAGGGCGCTCACGCTTGGTTGCCAAGCGCGGGGTTCAGGTCCTCAACGGGTCCAAGAACCTCGATTCAGGTCCCCAACGGGTTCTGAGAACCTAGTTTCAGGTCCTCAACGGTTCGTCTTAGAGCCTCATTCCAGATCCTCAACGACGGGACGGGTTTTCTCTGAGAGCCTCGTTCCCGGTCCTCAACCGACAACGGGTTCTCTCTGAGAACCTTGTTCCACGTCCTCAAAAGACGACTGGTTCTGTCTGAGAACATCGTTTCGGGTCCTCAATGGCCGTGGAACCTCTCTGATGACCTTGTTTCAGGTCCCTAACGACGGGTTTTTCTCTCTGAGGACCCCGTTTCAGGTCTGTCTCGAGGTCTGGACCGGGAGCTGAGAATCTCGATGCAGGTCCTTTACCGAGGATTCTGGCCACCTTGATTCAGGTCCTCAAAGGTTTTGAGAACCTCGTCTTGTTCTTCTTCTTCTTGGGGATGTGGTTTTGGGGCTCTTATTATTTTACAATAATTTAATTCTTTTAATATAAAATGGACTGCTTTCATAAAAGCCAGGGGCAATAATAAGTGAGGTCCTGAAAACGCAGTTTATTTGGTTGGGCGAGTGGCTAATCTAAGTTCTATTCCAGATCCTAAATGAGATCCTGAAACCCGAAACTGCACTTGGAAAGGTCATCAAGAAGAGCGGCCCCACCCGAAGTCAATGATTTTTTTGTCTTGTTCAAATTTCCAGGCTCTCATTGCCGGACGGATGAAAGGTACGGAATTTGGATGGAAACGGCCTTGTGTCCGGATCCCATCCACGGAGTAATTCCTCATCCATTAAACCCACGCCCCCAATCCTTTCGGGGATAATAGAAATTCCGCAAAACCCGGAAAACCAAGAATTTCTCATCACCTCATATTTTCCTTGTCTAAAGATAGCCCAATCAAGGGGCTACACGTGGCCAGTTTTAGCCAATCCCACGACCCCAATATTGAGAGGCCAAATTTTTTGGCATCTGGTTTATTGCAAATGTGGGGCCCTACTTTCCATAAATTAAAGGAGATTTTTTTATATTAATACTAGTTGGTAAACCCATTTTGCAAGCAAAATGATCAGGGGAAAAGTTTTATCACCTTTGAAACATTCCCCAAAAAATTCCTTTTGATCGGCCACATTTGTGATATACTACAGAAATTGTGAAAGATTCCTGTTCTCTATCGACATGCTAGCTTTAAAAAAAAAGAATAAAGACAGGAGGTTTATTTTTAAATGGTTAGTAGCTTTTTTTTTTCTTTTTTTTTTTTTTATTTGGTTTTTTTTTTTTTTTTTTTTCTTTTTTTTT